>ENA-OPDJ01000718-OPDJ01000718.1-human-gut-metagenome-genome-assembly--contig:-NODE-718-length-23854-cov-15.776713_pt1 | contig 23854 bp, 26 predicted proteins | sample MGYA00241621_ERZ501505 | MGnify/ENA primary metagenome ERZ501505 (study PRJEB25962, sample SAMEA2042624) | human gut metagenome | biome: human gut; feature: human-associated habitat; material: faeces... | reverse complement strand
AGCCGTAGCAAGCCGCTTTCACGGTATTGCCGATTTGGTGCTTCACGTCCCCGGCGGCATAGTCCACCTTTTTAAGTTCCGGGCGTTCGGCACGTTCCTTTCGCTCTGCCGGGTGCAGGTTGTATTTCTTCTCCAGTTCACGGGTGATTTGCTTGCTGCGCCGATGCTCGAACCTGTCATTCAGCGGCTTGCCGTTCTCGTCCACCCGCAACCCCACGATGTGGATATGGTGGCGGTCGATGTCGGTATGCTTGTACACCAAATAAGGCTGGTCGCCATAGCCCAACTTCCGCATATACTCCCGTGCGATGTCGGAAAGCTGCTGGTCGGTCAGCACGTCTTCCGGGTGCGGGTTTATGGAAATATGAAGTATCGGCTTCTTGGTGGATAGCTGGACGGGCATCTGCATTTCAAAGCTACGCATACACTCGCCGATAGAGAAATTCCCGTCCTCGTTCAACAGCATCCGGTTGGAGAAAAGCACCTTTGCTTCTTCGCTGTCCACCTTGTTTTGGTTGTACGCCAGTGCGCCGAACATATTGCCGCCCGTGCTTATTTTGGCAACCATAGTTCCTTGCACTCGTTTGTCAGGTCGATAACCTGACGGTTTAACATAGCCAGTTCGGTGGTCGCTTTCTCCAGTTTATAGAGAAAAGCCAGTGCCTTTTTCTCGGAAAAGTTGCTGTGCAACGCTTTTACAACTTGGTTGTAATTGACCGCCACGGCTCTGAATTGTGCATAAAATTCGGTCAGCCGGGTGCAATACTCGACCGCCGATTTGTCCACTTTCACCACCCGGAACGGCTCGCCGAACAGCCGGGCGGCGATGAAACGGGACTTGCTCGTAACGCCCGACTGCTCCCATTGCAAGAGGAAGCGGGCGTTCTCCCGGTCGTTCAGGTAAAGGACATGGCGATGCTTCGCCGGGTCTGCGAGGGCGGGGCGACCGCCCTTGTTAGGTTTTCTTGTTTCCATGCTTCTTTGGATTAAAAAATTACGACTTCGGAGTGATTTTTACCCCCGCAAGGGGCAAGGCGTTTTCAGGCACGGAAAACGGTTTTGTAGCATACAAAACACACCTTGCTATTTTCTGACGAAAATCGAAATCCGTCACGGACGGATTGGGGGTAGCGTGGAACGGTAAGCCCTACGTTCACCAGCCCGTTTTTACACCTTTGCCCCTTGCGGCTCGTTACTCCGCTACAAAGTAACGGTGATTTATAATGCTGTAAAATAGTCGGTTGGTGGACAAAATGGGACAGTGCAGGACAAATCGGGACACATCTAAAAACGAACGTTTTTTCTCCTTTTATTTGTAGAAGATTTCAAGATTGAAAGCCATATTTCAAACAAGAAAGCATGATTAAAAGCAGGATTTCAAGAAAGAATGAAAGCTGGAAAACAAGATTGAAATAAAACAATCTTTCAAGATTGCAATATGGAAAGAATGGAAGCTATATGGCTGGATTGATTGAAAGCAATAAATAAATCTATCAACCAATAATGAACGAAAGCAATATGGAAAACGAGAAAACACCCCTTTATGTCGCCTTTTCCACCCAAAAGGGCGGGGTCGGCAAAACCACCTTTACCGTGCTGGCGGCGAGTTACCTCTATTACCTCAAAGGCTACGATGTGGCGGTGGTCGATTGCGACTACCCCCAGCACTCCATTGCCGGGATGCGAAAGCGGGATGCCGAGCAGGTCGAGGCGGATGAAGATTACAAGCGAATGGCGTATGAGCAGTTCACCCGGCTGGGGAAGAAAGCCTACCCGGTATTGTGCAGTTCACCTGAAAAGGCGATTGCAACGGCTGACGGGTATGTAGCCGCCGGACACGTGCCGGATATTGTCTTTTTCGACCTGCCCGGCACGGTGAACAGCGAGGGCGTGATAAACTCCCTTGCGGGCATGGACTACATTTTCACCCCCATTTCAGCCGACAAGGTGGTGCTGGAAAGCAGCCTGTCGTTCGCAATGGCTATCCAAAAGCTATTGGTGAGGAATGAAGCCTGCCGACTTGCCGGGCTGTACCTCTTTTGGAACATGGTGGACGGTCGGGAGAAAACCGACCTTTATACCGCCTATGACAAAACCATAAAGGAACTGGAACTGCCGCTCATGAAAACCTTCATCCCCGACACCAAACGCTACAAGAAGGAACTGGCGGCTGACAAGAAAACAGTGTTCCGCTCCACGCTCTTTCCCGCCAGCCGTCCGCTGGTGAGGGGCAGCAACTTGGAAGAACTGATAACGGAAATGATGTATCACATTAAATTACAATGATATGGCAAAGCAAAACGGCACTCTGCCGAAGATAGACGAGGATTTCATGCGTGAACTCATCTCGCAGGGTGTCCCAGTCAAGCAAGACAATGACAGGACGGATGACGTACCGCAGGAAACGCTGGCGGAAACGGTGCAGGCGGAGAAACCGACACCCCGCAAGCGCAGGAACAGTCCGGGCGACTACCGGGAAACCTATTTCCGGAAAGTGGAACTGACCGACCGCCAGCCCTTGTACGTGAGCCGCACGACCCACGAGAAGCTGATGCGCATCGTGACGGTGATAGGCGGGCGCAAGGTAACGGTCAGCAGCTATGTGGAAAATATCCTGCTGCGCCACTTCGAGCAGTACCAAGACGAGATAAACACCCTGTATGAGAACAATTTCCAAAAACCGTTTTAGCCATGACGATAATTTATTGCATCATCACCGTATTGGTTGTGTACTACCTTGCCCTGTGGGGCTGGTATCGACATGCGGATAACAAGACAGAAAACAGCGCAGGCAATGAAACGCTTCCTGAAAATGAGGATTCAGCCGGATATACCCTGATAGGCGAAAGCCGCTACAAGGGCGGACAAATCAACCCACAGCCGGACAAAGCCGGACACCTCCCGCAAGCGGCTGAAAATGATACTATTTTTGCGCCGGATGCCGCCGGAACAGACGAAACGCCCGGCTATGGGGATGACGAACCGGACTACGAGGACGAGGAAATCGCCGGGTACATGGAGGGCGACGACACGGGTCGGGCTACGGGCGTGAGCTTTGACGAGCTGGGCGAAGCGGTGCGCACGGCGAACGCCGACACCTCCACCGAAGCGGAACAGCGGCAAGCCGCCGGGACGCTGGCGAGGATTGAGGGGACAAACCTCTACGATGCGGTGGTGGAGAACATCAACGGCGGGCTGGCAAGGGTGGCGGAACTGCTGAAACGCAATGAAGCGGAACTGGCTCCGGCGGCTGTCCCAACCGCTGCCGCCGACACGGGCAAGGAATACGGGACGTTCGACATGAACGAGTATCTATAATATAATGTATAATTCAAACTCAATTCGCAATGGAAACGAAAAAGAAAATCATTCTGTCGGCGGCTCTCCTTGCCGCTGTGGTAAGTGCCTACGCACAGGGCAACGGGCAGGCGGGTATCACCGAAGCCACCAATCTCATTACCGGGTATTTCGACCCCGGCACGAAACTCGTGTACGCCATCGGTGCGGTCTGCGGCTTGATTGGCGGGGTAAAGGTATATAACAAGTTTTCAAGCGGCGACCCGGACACCTCAAAGACCGCCGCAAGCTGGTTCGGTGCCTGTATCTTCCTGATTGTCGCCGCCACTATCCTCCGGTCGTTCTTCCTCTAATGTACGGGTGTATGGCAGAATATCCGGTAAACAGGGGTATCGGCAAGCCCGTGGAGTTCAAAGGGCTGAAAAGCCAGTACCTTTTCATCTTCGCGGGCGGCTTGCTCGCCGTGTTCGTGGTGTTCATCGTCCTGTTCATGGCGGGCGTGAACCAGTGGGTCTGCATCGTCTTCATCGTGTCAGCATCGCTGCTGCTCGTGTGGCAGACGTTCCGGCTCAATGCCCGGTACGGCACATACGGGCTGATGAAGATAGCCGCCCGCAAACGGCATCCACGTTTCATTATCAGCCGCAAGGCGATCCCCCGATTATTCACCTATAAAAGAAGAAAGGAAACCGACCAATGAGGAATACATTAAAGGCTACCACGCTGGAAAGGAAGTTTCCCCTTTTGGCGGTAGAAAACGGCTGCATCGTCTCGAAGGATGCCGACATCACGGTGGCTTTCCGGGTGGAACTGCCCGAACTGTTCACCGTTACCCGTGCCGAATACGAAGCCATCCATTCGGCATGGTACAAGGCAATCAAGGTGCTGCCCGGCTACTCCATCGTACACAAGCAGGACTTCTTCATCACGGAGAACTACCAGCCCGACACGGAAAAGGACGGGCTCAGCTTCCTGTCCCGGAGTTTTGAGCGGCATTTCAACGAACGCCCGTTCCTGAACCATTACTGCTACCTGTTCCTGACCAAGACGACCAAAGAAAGAAGCCGCCGACAAAGCGACTTCTCCACGCTCTGCCGGGGCAGGATTGTCCCGCAGGAGATTACGGACAAGGAAACGGTTACGAAGTTCGTTGAAGCGGTCGGGCAGTTTGAGCGTATCATGAACGACAGCGGTTTCATCACGCTTGCCCGGCTGACCGCACCGGAAATCACCGGGGAGGACGGACGGGCGGGCATCATCGAGAAATACTTCTCGCTCTCCCAGACCGACACCACCTCGCTAAAGGACATCGGGCTGTACCCGGAGGAAATGCGCATCGGCGATGACATCCTGTGCCTGCACACCCTTTCGGACGTGGAGGATTTGCCCGGCAAGCTCGGCACGGACTTCCGGTTTGAAAAGCTTTCCACCGACCGGAGCGATTGCAGGCTGAGTTTTGCCGCCCCGGTGGGCGTGCTGCTTTCGTGCAACCACGTCTATAACCAATATATATTTATAGACGACCACGCCGAGAACCTGAAAAACTTCGAGCAGACCGCCCGGAACATGCAGTCGCTCTCCCGCTACTCCCGTGCCAACCAAGTAAACAAGGAATGGATAGACGAATACCTGAACGAAGCGCACAGCAAGGGGCTTGTCTCGGTGCGCTGCCACTGCAACGTCATGGCATGGAGCGATGACCGGGAGGAAATCAAGCGCATACGCAACGATGTGGGAAGCCAGCTTGCCCTGATGGAGTGCAAGCCACGCCACAACACGGTGGACGTGCCCACACTCTTTTGGGCGGGCATACCCGGCAATGAAGCGGACTTCCCGGCGGAGGAAAGTTTCTACACGTTCTTGGGGCAGGCTCTCTGCCTGTTCGTGGAGGAAACCAACTACAAGAGTTCGCTTTCCCCGTTCGGCATCAAGATGGCGGACAGGGTGAGCGGTCGCCCGCTGCATATCGACATATCCGACCTGCCCATGAAGAAGGGCATCACGACCAACCGCAACAAGTTCATACTTGGGCCGAGCGGTTCGGGGAAGTCTTTCTTCACCAACCACATGGTGCGCCAGTATTATGAACAGGGCGCACATGTGCTGCTGGTCGATACGGGCAACAGCTATTTGGGGCTGTCCCAGCTAATCCATAACCGAACGCACGGCGAGGACGGGATTTATTTCACGTACACCAACGAGAACCCGATAGCGTTCAACCCGTTCTATGTCGAGGACGGGGTGTTTGACATCGAGAAGAAAGAGAGTATCAAGACCCTTATACTCACCCTGTGGAAGCGGGACGATGAAGCCCCGAAGCGGTCGGAAGAAGTGGCGTTGTCCAATGCGGTAAGTGCCTACATCGAACGTATCACGGGGGACAAATCGGTTACGCCCTGCTTCAACACGTTCTACGAGTTCGTGCGGGACGAGTACCGCCGACAACTGGAACGGAAGAATGTCCGGGAAAAGGACTTTGACATTGACGGCTTCCTGAACGTGCTTGAACCGTACTATCGTGGTGGCGAATATGACTACCTGTTGAACTCCGACAAGGAACTGGATTTATTGCATAAACGATTCATTGTCTTTGAGTTGGACAATATCAAAGACCACAAGATTCTGTTTCCGATAACGACCATTATCATTATGGAAGCGTTTATCAACAAAATGCGCAAGCTAAAAGGAATAAGGAAACTGATACTGATTGAAGAAGCGTGGAAAGCGATTGCATCGGCGAACATGGCGGATTACATAAAATATTTGTGTGCGCCCGTAAAGGTTGCATCGTAAATATCTCTTTGGCAAGAGATTAGGAACGTGTTCTTTGAAAAATAACCTATCATCAGCCGACTTATCTGTTTCGGGAAAACTTAACCGAGCAGGGAGTGTAGCATGTCGGAAAAGTCATAAGTCAGTTAGTTACCAAACTGCGACTGAATGGCGAGATGAAAAGATAGATATGAGGATAAAGTCCGAATTGATTGAACGATAGTCTGAGTGGTCCCCCTTGAGGCTATGGCGTAAGGTAACTATCAACCGCCATATCGTGATACTACTTCAGTGAATAGGTATGAATGTAGCAAGAACTTATCACGACACAACCGCAGTAAGCGAGTAAAGGACGGAAGTCGTATCCGACAATCTATCATGCCAACAGTTACGATGTGATAAACGGGGATTACCTATCCCGAAGTGCCGAAAGGCTATTAGGTTCGACCTATGAAAATTCGGAGTGGTAACGGAGCTTCCATAGTAGTTTGAGCAAGGTAACGCCTTGTACATGGCGAAGGGAAGCAGCTAATTATTAATACAATTAACGGAAAATGTGAGAGACATTATGAGAAGTCCAGAAAGAGTATTAAACAGTCTATCAGAACACAGTAAGGATGCAAGCTATAAGTTTGAACGTCTTTACAGAATTTTGTTCAATGAGGAAATGTTCTATGTTGCCTATCAGCGTATTTACGCTAAAGAAGGTAACATGACTAAAGGTTCGGACGGTCAGACCATTGACAGCATGAGCCTGAAACGAATTGAAAAGTTAATTGATATGTTAAAAGACGAAACGTATCAACCCCAACCGTCAAAGAGAGTGTACATACCGAAGAAAAACGGTAAGAAAAGACCTCTTGGCGTGCCGACTTTCAATGACAAGTTGATACAGGAAGTGGTAAGAATGGTATTGGAAGCCATATACGAGGGAAGTTTTGAATATACCTCGCATGGGTTTCGTCCCAATCGAAGCTGCCATACTGCATTAACTCATATCCAAAAAGAGTTTAGCGGTGCAAAATGGTTTGTAGAGGGAGATATAAAAGGCTTCTTTGACAATATAAACCATGATGTATTGATAAACATTCTCTCGGAGCGCATTGCGGATGAACGATTCATCCGACTGATACGCAAGTTTTTGAAAGCTGGATATGTCGAGGAATGGCAATTCCACAATACTTACAGTGGCACACCGCAAGGGGGTATCATCAGCCCGATATTGGCTAATATATACCTTGACAAGCTGGATAAGTATATAAAGGAATACATAGCCAAATTCGACAAAGGGAAGAAACGAAGATTCAGTAGAGAAAGTATGGACTTTGGCAATGCAAGAAAACGTATTGTGCGAAAATTGAAATCCGTAAAAGATGAAAGTCAAAGGACAAAGCTAATCCTTGAACTGAAAGCAATAGAAAAAGGACGGGCTAAATATCCCAACGGCGAAGAAATGGACGCCGATTACAGAAGAATGAAATATGCAAGATATGCAGATGATTTTCTTGTGGGAATTATCGGAAGCAAGCAAGATGCACAACAGATAAAGGAAGATATTAAAAACTTCCTTGCTGATAAACTGGCATTGGAGCTGTCCGATGAAAAGACACTTGTCACTCACACGGAAAGACCAGCCAAATTTCTCGGATATGAAATCACTGTAAGAAAGTCCAACGACCAAAAAAGGGATAAACGGGGTAGATTAAGAAGAACCTATGGTAAAAGGGTTTGCTTAAATGTCAGTATGGAAACTGTCCGTAAAAAACTTTTCAATTTGGGAGTCTTAGAACTGACAAACCGTAACGGAAAGGAAATATGGAAACCGAAATGCAAATCGGGACTGATATACAATGACGACCTTGAAATCCTTGATAGTTATAATCGAGAAATCGTGGGTTTCTATAACTATTACTCCATAGCCAACAACTGCGCCCATGCCTTGAATAATTTCAAGTACATCATGGAATACAGCATGTACAAAACGTTTGCAGGCAAATATAAATGCCGTACACGTGAGGTAAACAAAAAATATCGTAAGAACGGTAGGTTTATCATAAAACACATGACTAAAACAGGTGTAAAGGAAAGATTCTTTTACGATGGTGGCTTCAAACGAAAGAAACCCACCTATAAATCAGAATGTGACACTATGCCACGAACAATTTATACTGCGGGACGGACAAGTCTTGTTGAAAGGCTGAAAGCCCGTGAGTGTGAACTATGTGGAGCGACAGACGACCTTGTTATGCACCATGTAAGGAAGCTAAAGAACTTGCAGGGAAAGGAAAGCTGGGAACGACACATGATTGCCCGCAAACGCAAGACGATTGCAGTGTGCAGGAGTTGTCATAAGAATATACATGACGGAAAGATAGACTGAAATTAGTGGAGAGCCGGATACGCTGAGAGGTGTAAGTCCGGTTCGGAGGCGAGCATTTGGAAACCTGCCATAGAAATATGATAAGGCGCCGGGTGCTTAGCCTACACAAAACCGTCCGAAAGTATTTCGGGGAAGCGATAGTGGTCACGCAGGAAGTGGAGGATATTATTTCCTCGCCCATCGTGAAAGAGAGCATCATCAATAATTCGGACTGCAAGATTCTGTTAGACCAAAGGAAATACCTCAACAAGTTCGACAGCATACAGAACCTCTTGGGGCTGACCGACAAGGAGTGTTCGCAAATATTGTCCATCAACATGGCGAACCATCCCGGACGGAAGTACAAGGAGGTGTTCTTCTCGCTGGGCGGCACACAATCGGCGGTATATGCCACCGAGGTATCATTGGAGGAATACTATACGTACACGACCGAAGAAAGCGAGAAGATGGAGCTGTTCGCCCTCGCCGACAAGCTGGGCGGCAACCTTGAACTGGCTATCAAGCGGCTGGCGGAAAGCAAGCGTAATCCACAATCATCAACAACTTAAAATCAGGAATATGAAACGTACAAGCAAGTTTTTGGCACTCTTTTCCTGTGTCCTGTTGCTGGCATCCTGCAAGGATGACCCGGAAAAGCAACTGGAGCGGATGCAGGGTGAATGGGTACACGTCAAAGGTCGCCCGGCTTTCACCCTTTCGGGAAAAGGCGGCACATACAATGTTACCCGGAAAGCGAATATCCGGGGGAAAGTTCTGGAAACCTCCTATCTGATAACGGAACAGGGCGGGAAGCTGTTCATCGAGACAGGCTTCGCCATCCTCCTGACCTATGACAAGGAGCGAGACCGGATAATCCTTTCGCCCGGCGGAGAATACAAGCGAGTTTCAAACATTAAAAAAGGGACAAGATGAAAAAACTGTTAGTCATCGTATCTATATGCCTGTGCTTCGCAGGCAGGGCAAACGCCCAATGGGTCGTGTCAGACCCCGGCAACCTCGCCCAGAGCATCATCAACTCCGCCAAGGAAATGGTGGAAACGGCGGGGACGAAAGCCAACACCCTGAACGGCTTTCTGGAAACGCAGAAGATATTCCAGCAGAGCAAGCGGTTCTATGATGCGCTCAAATCGGTGCATGACGTGGTGAAGGGCGGTGTAAAGGTGGGCAAGTCCATCGCGCTGGTGGCGGAAATCTCCGAAATCTACGTGCGCAACTTCCAGAACATGCTGACTGACCCGAATTTCACGGCGGACGAGCTTGCCGCCATATCCTCCGGCTACGCCATGCTGCTGGACGAGAGTTCGGACGTGTTGCAGGATTTGAAAAACGTGGTGAACGTTACGGGCATGTCGCTCTCGGATGCCGAACGGCTTGCGGTCATCGACCGGGCGTACAACAGCCTGATGAACTACCGCAACCTTGTGAACTACTACACCCGCAAGAATATCTCGGTGTCCTACCTACGTGCAAAGAAGAAGAACGACACCGACCGGGTGCTGGCTCTCTACGGCTCTGCGGATGAACGCTACTGGTAACATGTAACAATCGGTATGCCTATGTTATTAGCGGTGGAATTTGACAACCTGCACCAAGTGTTGCGGGTGCTGTATGACGAGATGATGCCCCTGTGCAGCGATATGACAGGTGTCGCCAAAGGCATAGCCGGGCTGGGTGCGCTGTTCTACGTAGCCGCCAAAGTGTGGCAGTCGCTCGCACGGGCGGAAGCCATAGACGTGTATCCGCTGCTCCGTCCCTTTGCGCTGGGGCTGTGCATCCTGTTCTTCCCCACATTCGTGCTGGGGACAATCAACACGGTATTGTCGCCTGTGGTAAAAGGCTGCAACCAACTTATGGAAACGCAGACCTTTGACATGAACGAGTACCGGGCACAGAAAGACAGGCTGGAATACGAAGCCCTGATGCGAAGCCCGGAAACGGCGTACCTTGCTTCGGACGAGGAATTTGACCGACAACTGGACGAACTCGGCTGGTCGCCTTCCGAGATGGTAACGATGGCGGGCATGTACATGGACAGGACGGCGTACAACATCAAAAAGTCCGTCAGGGACTGGTTCAGGGAACTGCTGGAAATACTCTTTCAGGCGGCGGGGCTGATTATCGACACGCTGCGCACGTTCTTCCTGATAGTGCTTTCGATATTGGGTCCGCTGGCGTTTGCGATTTCCGTCTATGACGGTTTCCAAAGCACGCTGACCCAATGGATTTCACGCTATATATCCATTTACCTGTGGCTTCCCGTGTCGGACTTGTTCAGCAGCGTGCTGGCTCGCATACAGACGCTGATGCTCCAGAAGGACATCGAGCTGCTATCAGACCCGAACTTCATTCCTGACGGCAGCAGCACCATCTATGTAATCTTTATGATTATCGGCATCGTGGGCTACTTCACCATCCCCACAGTGGCAAGCTGGATTGTGTCGGCTGGCGGCACGTCCGCCTACAACCGCAACGTGGCGAGAGCCGGGTCGGTCGCCGGGGCTGTGGCTGGTGCGGCTGGCGGGAAAGTGGCAGGAAAACTTCTCAAATAACGAACTTCAATTTTTAGAATATGGAATTTAAGTCATTGAACAACATCGAAACGAGCTTCCGGCAAATCCGGCTCTTTGCGCTGGTATTCATCTGCCTGTGCGCACTGGTAACGGGCTTTGCCGTGTGGAACTCGTACAGCTTCGCCGAGAAACAAAGGCAGAAGATTTATGTCCTCGATAACGGCAAGAGCCTGATGCTGGCTCTCTCGCAGGACATGGCGCAGAACCGCCCTGTGGAAGCCAAATCGCACGTGCAGCGTTTCCACGAGCTTTTCTTCACCCTGTCGCCCGACAAGGACGCCATCGAAAGCAATGTCAGGCGTTCGCTGTTCCTCGCCGACAAGAGCGCATACAACTATTACAAGGACTTGTCGGAAAAAGGGTACTACAACCGGGTGATTTCAGGCAACATCAACCAGACGGTGGAGATAGACAGCATGAAGTGCGACTTCGACCAGTACCCCTACCGGGTGGACACCTATGCCCGGCAACTGATTGTCCGGGAGAGCAGCCTGACAGTCAGAAGCCTTGTAACCACGTGCAGGCTCCTGAACGCCACACGCAGCGACAACAACCCGCACGGCTTCATCATGGAAGCGTTCACGATTACCGAAAACAAGGATTTGCAGACCATCAAACGATAAGCGCATGGAAAGAAAACGAAATTACATCGAAAGGGCGCAGGATTGGGCGGATGAACGCCTGCGCCGGATGTGCGGGCGCATCACGCCGGGCAAGCGGCTGGCGGTCATCCTCGTGATGTTCCTCCTGTTCGGCGGCTTGTCCGTCTATATCACCGTCTCGTCCATCTACCACATCGGGAAACGGGACGGGCAAAGGCTGCAAATCGAGCATATCAGGCAATTTCCGCTGCACGGCGGCGACAGTATCAACCCATTAAACAGACCGGAATATGGAAGAAACACGGAAGAATGAGCCGGGCGGACAGCCCGCAAAGGAGAAGAAGCCCAAACGGGAACTCTCCCCGAAAGAGGTGCAACAACGAAAGAAGATGATAGTCTTTCCGCTGATGTTCCTCGCCTTTGCCGGGTGCATGTACCTGATATTCGCACCCTCCGGCAAGGACAAGACAGACGTGGAAAGCGTGGGCGGCTTCAACGCCGACCTCCCGCTGCCCGCAGAGGACGGGATTATAGCCGACAAGCAGACCGCCTACGAGCAGGCGGTGGTGAGCCGCAAGCGGCAGGACAGAATCCAGTCCTTGCAGGACTTCGGCTTTACGCCTGACGGTGAAGCGGAAGGACGGCAAGGAAACGCAGAACCGATGCCGGAAGATGATCCGCAGCCCGCAAGGGGCGGCGGTGCTTCTTCGGCGACCGCTTACCGGAACATCAACCGCCAGCTAAGCACGTTCTATGAACCGCCAGCGGCGGATGAAGAAAAAGAGGAACTGAAACGGCAGGTGGCGGAACTGACCGAACGCCTGCAACGGAAGCAGACCGCCACGCCCACTGCGGACGACCAGCTTGCCCTGCTGGAAAAGTCCTACGAGCTTGCCGCCAAGTACGCTGGCGGCGGGCAGGCGGCGCAAGTGCCTGTAACGGGCGGCATCGAAAAGAAGCCGGATGCGGTGTCGGTGCGGGCGGTGCGTGAGAACACGGTTTCGGGATTGAGCCAGCCATGAGCGATGCCGACTTTATCCGGGCGTACAGCCAGCCACGCAACTACGGCTTCAACACGGCGGTAGGGACGGGCTACGCTGCGGGCAGGAACACGATATCCGCCTGCATCCACCAAGACCAGACGCTGATTGACGGGCAGAGCGTGAAGCTCCGGCTGCTTGAACCCATGCAGGCGGGTAATATCATTGTTCCAAGAAACACTGTCCTGTCAGGTGCGGCGAAGGTGCAGGGCGAACGGCTCGACATCACCGTTTCATCCATTGAACATGCGGGCAACATCATCCCAGTGGAACTCGCCGTGTTCGACACGGACGGGCAGAAAGGGCTTTCCGTCCCGTCCTCGATGGAGCAGGAAGCCTTCAACGAGGCAATGGCGAACATCGGCAGCGGGCTGGGCACAAGCATTTCCTTCACGCAGAACGCCGGGCAGCAGGTGGCGATGGACGTTACAAGGGGGCTGATGCAGGGCGCATCGGGCTACCTCGCCAAGAAGTTCCGCACCGTGAAAGTAAAGCTGAAAGCCGGGTACAAGGTGATGCTTTACGCCAAAGAGCAATAATCAGATTAACAAACCACTAAAAAATTCCAATCAAATGAAGAAGTATTTTGCAATGTTCGCCCTCCTGTTGGGCGTGTGTGCGGCAAACGCACAAACCAATGACACCGTGAGATATGCGGCGGGCAATGACCTGTACCAAGGCATTACCCGGAAACTCCCTTACCGGCAGATGGTAACGCCCTACGGCGTGGAAGTAACTTTCGCCAAGACGGTGCATATCATTTTCCCCTCCGCCGTGCGCTATGTGGATTTGGGGAGCAACCATATCATAGCGGGCAAGGCTGACGGTGCGGAGAACGTCATTCGGGTGAAAGCCACGACCGAAGGGTTTCCGGGCGAAACAAACTTCTCCGTCATCTGCGAGGACGGAAGTTTTTATTCCTTTAACGCCAAGTACGCCCGTGAGCCGGAAATGCTCAACATCGAAATGAAGGACTTCTTGGAAAATGAAGATACGTCCGACTTCTCGCATACCCGGATGAGCATCTACTTCCGGGAACTTGGCAACGAAAGCCCGCTCTTGGTGAAGCTCATCATGCAGAGCATCTACAAAGAGAACGACCGGGAGATACGGCATCTGGGCAGCAAGCGTTTCGGCATCCAGTTCTTAATCAAGGGCATTTACACCTACAACGGGATGCTTTACGTACATACGCAGACGAAGAACAGCTCCAACGTGCCTTTCGACACCGATTTCATCCGGTTTAAGGTTGTCGATAAGAAAGTGCCGAAGCGGACAGCCATTCAGGAAACGGTCATCGACGCGGTCAGGAGCTATAACGAGGTGGTGGAGATTGCTGGGAAAAGCACTGTGCGCACGGTGTACGCCTTGCCAAAATTCACCATCCCGGACGACAAGCTGCTGATGGTGGAACTCTACGAGAAGAACGGCGGTCGCCACCAAAGCATCCGGGTGGAGAACGCCGACATCGTGAACGCCAAGGAGATAGACGAACTCAAAATCAAATAGACGATGAAGAAACTTGTCTTTATAATGATACTCTTTGCGCTGTGCCTGCATTTCAACCAGGCACGGGCGCAAAGATACCTGCCGGGCATGAGGGGCTTGCAGGTAACGGCGGGCATGGCGGACGGGGTGCATTGGAACAATAACACGGATTTCGCCTATCACATCGGGGCGGCGTACAGCGTCTATACCAAGAACGCCAACCGCTGGGTGATTGGCGGGGAATACCTGCACAAGAAGTATGAGTACAAAGACATGCACATTCCGGTGGAACAGTTCACTGCGGAGGGCGGCTATTACCTGAAATTCCTTTCGGACAGGCGAAAGACCTTTTTCCTCTCGCTGGGCTTGTCGGCTCTCGCCGGGTATGAGACCAGCAACCGGGGCGACAAGCTGCTGCCGGACGGGGCTACGCTCTCGGACGAAGATTGCTTCATCTACGGCGGCGCATTGACACTAGAACTGGAAGCCTACCTGACCGACCGGGTCGCCTTGCTCCTGAACGCAAGGGAACGGGCGTTGTTCGGCTCGGACATCGGCACGTTCCATACGCAGGTGGGGCTGGGACTGAAATTCATCATCAACTAACCGCTATATAATAATGTGTATGAAGAATGCAATGTATAAAATCCTTGTGGGGTGCTATATCGTGGCATCCCTCGTATTAGTCTGCGCCTGTAATGACGGGCTGGACATTCAGCAGGCGTACCCGTTCACGGTGGAAACGCTGCCCGTACCCAAGAAACTGAAAGTCGGGGAAACCGCCGAAATCCGCTGCCAGTTGGTGCGGGGCGGTTATTACCAGCCGACCACCTACCAGATACGCTATTTCCAGCCTGACGGCAAGGGCAGGCTGGAAATGGACGATGGCACGGTGTTCCTCCCCAACGACCTGTACCCGCTGGAAAAAGAGACCTTCCGGCTCTACTACACATCGGCATCGACCGACCAGCAGACGATTGACATTTATATCATTGACAGCTTCGGGCAGATGCAGCAGCTTTCGTTCTCGTTCAACAATGACAGCAGGAAAGAAGAAAAATAATTGTTATTGAATGAATATGTTAATAAACACCCGGCATTTTATTGCCGGGTGTCTTATTTATGCGTAAATTTGCCCCTAAAATCATTGATATGATAACTAATATAAAAATAGAAAATATTAAAGGATTTGGAACTACTAATAATAGTTTTGATTTAGAGATAAAGCCTCAGAAAGTAAATATATTAGTAGCACCTAATGGGTTTGGAAAATCGTCAATTACAGCAGCTTTTAATTCTTTAGCAAAAGGAAAAATCAAGGTTGAAGAGGTTGATATGCACAAAAAAGATACAACCCTTATTCCTTCTCTTTCTATTGTTCTTGACAATGTAACTTTAATTGCAAATCCAACAACTAATACAATCAATAAAGAAATAACTTGTTTCATAATCAATAATAGATTAAAAGTTCAAACCATTTCAAAAACATTCGGAGGATTCTCAACAACTAAGGGTTTTTTATCTATTGATTCTATTACAGTTGTAGATTCAATTCCCCAAAAAGTTTCCGATTTGTATAAATATTCGGATGTTAAGATGAATTTTGGAGTCAATGGTAAGGTATTACCCAATTTATCAGATTATTTTTCTCAAAATGATTTTTTAGAACGTATTCAATTTTCATTTGAATGTTTTGAGAAATTTGAAACCAAAAAAAGAAGCGATTTAATTGATGAGATAAAAATAAATATTCAACAACTTAGAGGAAATAAAGAAGAGGTAATAGCAAACATACAAGATGATTTTTTTAAGAAAATAGAACAAGATGAATTCTATAATAGGTTTGGAGAAATTTTTAAAGATATAATAGGTATATCTTTATTCGATAGATTTAATTTATTCTATCAACTCCGTTATTTGTTTAAACATAAAAAAGAATCTCTATTAAAGGCTTCTCGAAGAGCATCTTATGATATTTTCAAAAATAAATTCGATAGAAATATCTCGTATCTCAATACAACATGGAAAGAAATTTCTTCAAAAGAGAAAAAAGATGCGCTTGTTGTAGAATTTCCACATGCTGATGAAATTTCAAATGGTCAAAGAGATGTTTTGACATTTATAATTCAACTTCTTAAATTTCAGAGTACCTTAAGAAATGGAAAGAAATACTTATTAATTATAGACGAAGTCTTTGATTATTTAGATGATGCCAATATAATTGCTGCCCAGTATTATCTTTCAAATTTGTTGAAAAAAGATGGTTGTGTAATATATCCTATTTTGTTTACCCATTTAGATCCGAAATATTTTAGAAATTATATCTTTAAGCCATCTTTACTTAATATCCAATACCTTAAAGCAGTTGAAGCTATTGGTTCAAATGCAATGAAATCATTTATTGCTTATAGAGAACAATTAGATAAAACTGTTCCAGAACAAAAACTATTATATAATGACCTATCTAAATACTTCTTTCATTATAATCCTAATACCATTGATAGAAGTTCAGATATTCCCATTCAACCCAACCTAAAAAAGACATGGGCAAAAGGGATTAATTTAAAACAATATGTACTTGAAGAACTAAATAAGTATCTTGGTACAGATGTTACCTATGATCCTTATGCCGTAAGTCTTGGCATTAGATTTCGATTAGAAAAATTAATTTATAACCAATTGGATGATAATGAAAGAATTGACTTTATCAACACACATCAAACAGATAAAAAACTTAAATACGCAGAAGAACATTCTGTTTTGATTCCTGATGCGTACTATTATTTATCTGCTATCCATAATGATGCAGACCACCTTAAAAATCCCAACGATGAGAAATCTTGTGTTTATAAGTTAAACCATCCAGTAATAAGGAATATAGTAAAAAATATTTTTGACAACCAATCTATTATAACGATTGATTTTATACATTAATAAAAATAATCAAATAGTTCAAATATCAGGGACTTCTTTGTTACTTTCTTCACCGCAGGTATGCTCATGGAAAAAAGTAGCGGCGGCAAAATGCCGCCGTTTCCTATCAAACGATTTCAAGGCTCTTTACGGGTACATGTTTCTCTAACCACACCTTAACCTGTTCAAAGTTGTATTCGCCCGTTATGACCGCCGTATGCTCGTTTATGGCTACAAACCGTACACTTTCATAGCTGTTTACCGTAAGCATTCGAAGAAATGCACCTTTTACACTTTGAGGTTTGGTTGTAGCTTTGCGGCAGTGAATACAATCAAACCTCAATTATTATGAACAGACAAGAATTTGAAGAATTAGAATTACAGGTGCAACAAAGCGACCTGCCGTTGAAGTCGTACCTTCAACAGATAGGTGTAAGTTATTCAACCTATCATTACTGGCGTAGAAAATGTTCCGTTGACAGGAACGGTATCAAGCAAGAGTTGGCTCCCATCAGTTTCAAACAGGCAGCTACGGAATCTTCCCTTGAAGAACAAGTACCTCATGGTGTTGCACTGCTGTTTCCTAATGGCCTTCGTGCCCACTTCGGGAACGGTTCTGAAGAGATACTGATGGAATTATTGACCCAAAGTCTTCGAGGCGGCCATGTTTAACCTGAACGACACAATGCGCTACTTCCTGTGTCCTGGCAGGACAGATATGCGCAAAGGTATCAGTTCGCTATGCGGAGTGGTACATGAGAAGATGAACAGTGAAGTGAGGAACGGTGATGTCTTCATCTTCATCGGTTCCAGCCGCAGGCTCATGAAACTGCTTCATGCCGAAGACGGAGGTATGGTAATGTATGTAAAACGTCTGGAGGCCGGTCGCTTCAAGCTGCCGGAGTATGATCCCAAATCAAACAGCTATCCCATGGAGTGGCGCGATCTGGTGATGATGGTTGAAGGAATACAGGAAAACCCGGAACAGAGGCTCCGGCGGTTAAGAGCCGAACGTAAGGAATACCATGTATAACATGTTTTTTATGTGAGTAAACTTTGGATATTGTTGCATAATTCACTGTTAATTAGTATATTTACATCATTAAAAGAAGTATAGGCAATGGAAGAAAAAGAAATTTTACTCAAGACGATAGAAGGGCTGAATGCCTCTATAGCCTCATTGTCTACTACTAATAAGAATCAATCCGAACAGATAAAAAATATGCAGGAACGTATCAAGGAGTTGACGGCTCAGGTCGCATGGCTGAACCGTCAGCTCTTTGGTCGTAAATCGGAGAAACTTCGCGTATATGATCCTAATATGCCAGATCTCTTTGCCGACGAGTTTTCCGGACTCCGGCAGCAGGCGGAAGAAAAGCGGGACGAGGCTGTGGAAAAGATTGAGAAGGAATCGGTGGAAGACGTAAAACGAAATCGTCAGAACCGCAAAATGATAGAGGACTTGCCCGTATTGGAAACCGATACAATAGAACCGAAAGGCGTAGACTTGTCTTTATACCGTAGAATAGGCGAAGAGATAACAAAAGTCGTCAAACACAAGCCGGGAATGCTTTACGTCAAGGTGATCATCCGTCCCAAATATGCTCTCAAGGATAGTACCCTGCTTCCTCCAGCCGGACAGAAAGGCGTAGAGATAGCTCCCATGCCGCTGATGCCGGTCGACAAGTGCATTGCTGACACCAGCCTGCTTGCCGAGATACTGCTTCAGAAGTATGAATATCATGTCCCGTTCTACCGTCAGATACAGCAATACCGCCATCTTGGAATGAAAGGCCTTACCGAAAGTACACTGGACGGCTGGTTCAAGAAAACCGTGGAACTGCTTAAGCCTCTGTATGAAGAACTCAAATGGGAAGTCTTCTCCTGTGACTATGTACAGGCGGATGAAACTACAGTTCCGGTCATTAACAGAGAAAAACACAGAGCCGACAAGGAATATCTCTGGATGGTAAGATCAGTCATGGAGAAACTGGTCATCTTCCATTACGACGGGGGATCACGGGCCGGAGCGGTCATCGAATCCCTGGCAAATCAATATAACTTCAAGGGATATCTTCAATGTGACGGTTTTGCAGGTTATGAAACAGCCTTCAAGACCAACCCCGACGTGCGGCTACTCAACTGCCTGGTGCATATACGCCGTCATTTTGAGCAGGCTTTGGATGAAAACAGGGAGATGGCGCAACATGCACTGACTCAGATACAGCATATCTATAAAATAGAACGCCAGTGTGACGAAGCCGGCCTGTCATATGATGAGCGCAGACAGACGCGTCAGGAACTGTCCAGGCCAATCATGGAGGCAATGAAGGTATGGATGGAGACAGAAGGAATTAAATACAGTCCAAGTTCTTTGACAGGCAAGGCCATAACATATGCCTATACCAAATGGGATAATATTATGAGATGTCTGGACGATGGCCGCCTGTACTGGGACAACAATCTGGCGGAAAATGTCCAACGGCCCATCACTCTGAGCAGAAAAAATTTTCTTTTCTGTGGTAATCACGAAGCTGCGGTTAATATGTCTGTCATATGTTCTCTGCTGGCCACATGTAAGGCGCACGGGGTAAATCCCAGGGTATACCTGAACGATGTTATCGCACAAATGCCTTATCACAAAAAGGCAACCCAAGAAGAACTTTTGAATCTACTTCCACATAAATGGAAGTTGAAACATCCGGAATGTGTACTGACAAGGCAAAAGGAGGAATCTTGTAACTGATATAAATTGTAACATATGGGTTCAACAAAACAATAGCGGCTGATACTATTAGGTTCATAGTGACAGTCGCTATTGTTGTATATAAAGGTTTAATACCTGTAGTTGGCCGAATACTTACTGTTTACCCAGCCTTGCAGGGAACAGACGCCCCATGTGTCCGCATCCTCAAAAACGCTGCGGTCTATTTGGCTGATTGGCTCGCCGAAAACTATTGTCATGGTCTGAAAGTCCGGCTTGTCCTCCAGCAGCCGTAAATGGCGTAACGTGCCGAACTCGTCAGACTTGCGCCCCCATGCCCAATCCTCCGTGTAGAAATCATCGCCCCACTGGTGCGGATGGTCGAAACGCACTTTCACGTTTACCGAATATTCGTTTTCTTCCGTGTCCTCGATAACGCCCGTTACCATCATGCCCGTAAAAATGCACTCGCAACGCTTGCCGATTAGGTCTTTGCTTACTTCTGTCGTTTTCATGTCCCCAAAATTTTATGGGTTATTACTCCGTTCTTTCTTCTCTATCCATTCGTTACGCCTGCGGCGGCATTCTGCCAGCGTCTTAGCCACTGTCGAGAACAGTTCCCCGTCCGTATGGCGGTAATCGTATTGGTAGAATGTCCGTCCCCTGAATGCGCCCGAACGGAATTTCACGAACTTTTCTTCTCCCGGTGTTTGGGTGATGCTCACCCCGTTTCTGTTCAATGATTGCATAAATTTCTGTTTTTGTTGGTTACGAGTTTTATTTTAGTGGGCAGGGCTTTGACACCCCGCCCGGATTATCCTTTTCAAGCCGCCCGGAACACAAAGCCGTCATCAAACCAATAATCGCACATGAACAAATCACGGGCAAACTTTTCATAATCGAAATAGGTCTTTGCGAACTCCGGCAGGTCGTAACATTCCTCTACAATCCGGTAGGCGAAATCTTCTTCATCATCATATTGCCCTTGATACTCGTCCCAGAAATCCCTAATAAGGTCGTCCGCATCTTCCTCGCTCAAATCATGGTTTTTGTAGTTGCACCACACGAAAAAGGCTTCCTGTTCGGTGTCGCCCAACTTTTCCACCGCATCCCGCAAGGTGAAGAAGTTCCCGGAAATCCAGCTTTCGGAAATCAAATTCTCCGGGATATTCTCGTAATCCTGAAACATAAATTCCGCATCTTCCTCGTCCTTGTGAAGCTCCCGGCAGGCTTCGTAAAATTCTTCTTTATCCGCATAGTCCGACAAGTCCAGCCATGCGCCGAACAGTGAACCGTTGTTATACTTGCCATAAGTGCCTACATAAACGCTCGCTTCTGATAATGCTGTTGTTTTCATATCGCTGTAATTTTTTAAGTTTTTAATTTTTATGCGGATTCGAGAGGTGAGGGAGTTGAAGTTTCACTGAACTTTTTTCCGTTTCCCGTAAATCCGACCTTTTTTTTATGCGTCTTCCGGTCGGGTCGGTCGTTTTCGTTTCACATAGGCAGGTTTGTGAAGGGGTCTTGCTATGCAAATTTTTCCGACAAAAAATTTTCCCCGACCAACGGAAGACGGAACAATTTTTTTCGATGAAACCTAATTTGCAGAGCCAAAAGCCCCCGTAGCTACCTTTGCCTATTGAAGCGTGAAAAACGACCTCCCGGCTGGGGGACTGCGTAAGGGGGAGGGTTTACCGATAGGGAAACGGGATAAAAGTTCTTGTTCCCTTTTATCTGATAGGGAACACTATACGAAGCGGGCGGGAAAGGCAAGGGTGTCGGAAGCCCGTCTTTCGATACGCTTGTGCGGGTTTCCGAAGGCTCTTTTCACGAAAAACAGTCAGCCATGCCCCGCACGGCTGGCGTTTCGGGGAATGTGCCGGAGGAAAAGGAGATAAAAAAATGCGGGTAGCCCGGTGGACTGCCCGCAAGATGAATGGATGCTATTTGTTGGAATACAATCCATTAAACAGCATTTCGTTACCGAAACCGTTACCTGTCTGTTCCCGGTTCGTCATAGGTAACGAATCCGATTCTGCGGCGTTGCTTCTGCTCTTGGGACTGGCTCAAAAGCTGTGTCAATGCCTGATAGATGTCGTTGAACTGTGCATCGGTGTTGGCTTCCAGTTCCTCAATGCGTTTCAACAGTTCCTCATACCCTGCGACCATCTGACGCATAAGGACAAATGCCCGCATGATGGAAATGTTCACCTCGATGGCGGTCTGGCTGCGCAAGACGGATGAAAGCATGGCTACGCCCTGTTCGGTGAAAGCCATAGGCAAGGCTGCGCCAAAGTTGTAATCAGGGGGTATCACATTTTGTGATACCCCTATGGATAACAATAAGTTGGCTTCCTCTTTCGAGAGGACAAACATAAAGTCGGACGGGAAACGACCGATGTTGCGTTTGACTGCCTGTTTCAAGGCTCGTGTTTCCACTTGGTAGAGTTCCGCCAAATGGAAGTCAAGCATCACCCGGCAACCCCTGACTTCAAAGATTTTGTTTTGAATGACCTGCAAATCCATAAACTTCAAAATTTTATTGTGATTAAACGCTTGTTTTCCTTTCATTCAGTCTTTGGGCGAACATATCCATGTCGGCACTCAGTTTCGTGTCGATGATTTTAGCGTAAATTTGTGTGGTTCTGATGTTTGTGTGTCCCAACATCTTGGAAACACTCTCAATGGGTACGCCGTAACTGATACTGAGGGTCGCGAAACTATGCCGGGCAACGTGATAGGTGATTTTCTTGTTTATGCCGCACACCGTTGCGATTTCTTTCAAGTAATCGTTCATCTTTTGGTTGCTGATTACTGGAAGAATCTTGCCGTCAGGCAACTTCCCGTCATACTTCTGTAAGATGGCTTTGGGAATATCCAACAAACGGATATTGGACGTTACGTTTGTCTTGTGTCTTTTCTTGATTATCCACAGGTTGCCGTCAAAGGAAACCTTGATGTTCTCCGCCCGTAACTCGCACACATCCACATACGACAAGCCCGTATAACAGCTAAAAATGAACATATCACGTACCTGCTCCAGCCGCTTGCTGGCAAATGTCTTCTGATAGATGCGGTCTAACTCGTCTTGTTCGAGATACCCCCTTTCCACATACTCAAACTTCAACTTGTATGCCCCGAAAGGATTAAAGTTAATCAAGCCCAGATTGTGGGCGAACAGCACAACGGTTCTGAAACGCTGCACAAACTTCATGGCGGTGTTGTGGGTACATGGATAGTTATCACGGATGAACAGGTAGAAGCCCTCGATGAACACCACGTTTATCTCCCGGAAGCTGATGTCCTCCACATGGTAATTCGTGCGGATATATGCGGCAAGACGGTTCTTTGTGAGTTCGTACCGGGTGTATGTCCGGTGTGTGGCAGTCTTTCCTACTTTCAGTGCATATTGCTCATTATGCTGTGCGAACACTTGCAGGAGGGTCTTAGCCTTTTCCTCCTTGCCTAAAAAGGTGTTGCGTACCTTTTCGGCGGTAACATAACCATCTCTTTCCAGTATGGTCTGGTAGTGCTTGTACAGGGTGGCTTTGATACCGTCCAGCATTTCATTCATGCGGGTAAACTCCGCTCCACGTCCGGACACCTTTCCCGTCTTGGCTTGCCAGTTCTTGGGATTGACTTCAAGTTTGGTGTTGAACTGCGCCAGTTTCCCGTCAATGGTAATACGTGCCATAATGGGCATATTACCGTTCTTTTTTACCTTGTCCCGCTTCAAGAAGAACAATACTCGGAATGTTGATTTCATACCTCATTTTTTAAGTTACAAAACTACTTTTATTAACTCATAATGAGATAAATGCAGGGTCGCCAAATCCCGACAGCGTTCCGCCAATTTCCGACAAATCGTACCCCTTTTTTGAAAATCTTGTCGGGGGTACGAATTGGGCACTAATTTTTGTCCGTCAATGCCCTCTTTTTGGCGGTCAAGGTCGCCAAAGGACAATAAAAAAAGTCCCACAAAATATTGATTTTGTAGGACTTGTCTTTTTGTTGTCGCCTTTTGGCTTTTCTTTTGGTGATCCGCTTGGGGCTCGAACCCAAGACCCCAACATTAAAAGTGTTGTGCT
>ENA-OPDJ01000704-OPDJ01000704.1-human-gut-metagenome-genome-assembly--contig:-NODE-704-length-24290-cov-32.514628_pt1 | contig 24290 bp, 24 predicted proteins | sample MGYA00241621_ERZ501505 | MGnify/ENA primary metagenome ERZ501505 (study PRJEB25962, sample SAMEA2042624) | human gut metagenome | biome: human gut; feature: human-associated habitat; material: faeces... | reverse complement strand
GAATTTAACCTCGATTAAGAGGTCTGTATACCAATATCGATAGATTTTGAAAAGCACCCTAAGGGAGCTTTATTAAAGTTACCCTTTTTTACCATCGATAATGAAAAGAAATTTTTTGCTAATTCATACTTGACTTTTCATAGCTGGTCTCCCCTTATATACCATGTGATTTCTTTTCCAAAATCTTCGACTGATTTATTAATCTCATACCCTGCCGAATAAACACTATTAATCACTTCGCTCCGAATTGCTGCAATAACATGAATCGGAAAATTTCTATGTCGACAAACATTATTAAGCCTTTCAATTGCAAGAATCAAATCCCGAACCAATTGTATATCTCTTTTATTCATTTTTTTTGATTGAACAGATAATTCTAGTTCATCAAAAAGAATCCAAACATTATTGTAAGTATCAGGCACTAGGTTAAGTGCACCAAATAAATCAATAACTTTTTTGCAAGTTTCTGATAATTTACACGTTTCTGTTCTTTTTCAAGTCCAATCTCTAATTCTACTCTCGCATTTATCCCATTAAGCACAGAAAGATTTATATCCGCAAGCCCCTTATTAATTTGTGGTATAATACGATAAGTTTCATCAGAATAAATACTTTCAATAAGTTTATAAAGTGTCTCGTATTCTTTATTACATTCAAAAACTTGATATTCCCCTTTATATTTTAACCCTTTAATAATTCTACTTATAAGATATAATTGCCATGAATTAACGCAATCTTTTATTTCTGAAACATCAGCAACATCTACCACCTCCTCTTGAATATTAATAGTCGAAGAACCTTTTTGTAAATTCTTTCTATCATCTGAATCAAATTCACTTTTATAACGTATAGGAATAACTAAATTTTCAGGTTTATCAGATAATCTACATTCCATATATTTTAAAAAAGCTGTCTTACCTGTACCTTTATCTCCATATATGTAATATTTGATTCCATTAAAGAAATCCTCAATATCATATTGCTCGTTTTGCCAAAAAGATTTTTCAAACTGCTCTGGACCAGTTTCCATCAATTCATTATAAGCATCTGTTTTACCAAAATATAAATCTTTTAATTCCAATTTTCTTTCATCCATTTAAGTACCCCCGCTTTTATACATTATCTTTAGAGCTAGAAGTCACCTCTACTACTCTTACAATCTATTGGGTTATCGCATTGGTAATAATCTGTCCACTTTTGGGGACATCAATCCGCCCTTCACAAATCATTATAAGAGTCTCCCTTACTGGAAAACAAAAAAACACATAAGACAGACTCTCGAACTATTGCTATACATACTCAGGTGTGATGCAAACGAAAAATTCCACCAAACATCTCTTAACCATAATCCAAAGTTAAAGCCACTCTTCCGTTACCCTTTAGATAAGTAAAAATGAACGAAATAGTGAGCTTGCGCCAGAATTTGTTGCAGACATACAGCGAGTTGCAGGCAACTAAACACTCTTACATACTTCCCTCTTACTTTTCTGCAAAAGGCAAAAATCTTATTCTTCCTAATTTATACTAAAAAATCCAATTGCACCTTCACCCAATAGGGCAAGGTATCTATAATGGTTCTTAAGCGAGTTCGTATAATTTGCTCCATATTTTCGTTTTGAGGTAATTCCTCCTCACTTCCTTTAAAACCCACTTCATATAAGTATAATGCTGTTTCCCTCGGAATTCCCAATTCAATCATTAGCTTTATTTCCTCTTTTACTGCTCCTGCCTGCATACATGTCAAGAAAATACTCTTTGGATTTTGTATATCAAAAATAGGCTTTAGTAATAAGGGAACGTCAAATGATACTGTTTTTTGTAAAATCTGTATAGTATTCTCTATTTCATCAGCTCCGTCCTCATTTGAATATCTGTCTCCATGCAAAATCTCTTTTAACGGTACACCTTTTGCCCACTTCATACATAAATCAACCAGAAAGCTTCTGTTTGATCCCGACTGAAGTCCTCGGGGAATAAAACGCTTGTACATCCAAGATGTTTCTGCTGTGTCTCTCATGAACTTTAGCATTCTATCTAATTTTGCTTTTGCACCTCTTTCATATGGTACAACCGGAACAGCTTCATCATATTCATCATATATTTTTTGTAATACAAAAGGATCCCAATATCTATTTTTTATACATATATCCTTAGGTACAGTTAAGGAATCTAACTTCAATATAATCGCTGCCACTTGTTTTTGCGAAAGTTTAATTCCGACGTCATTCATTCTTTTTCTTGATTCTTTACCATATCGCAAAACAGATTGTCGAATATACGAAACCAAATATCCATATTTCTGCATAGTTGCATCTACTGTTTTATCTGTTTCGATCACCTCTTCAATATCATATCTAAATTCTTCAAAACGCTCTCCATATCCCGATGGTAACTCTTTAGACACATCATCAAATAATTCTAACTGATCATATCCCTCTGTGCTAGCAAACGCACTTTCATCAAGTACATACGTCCTTCCTATAAAGTCTTTCAGCAAACGTCCTGCTCTCCCCCTTAAATTGGCCATTTCATAATTTGAAAGTTCCGCTGCAGTATCGGTTTTTTTCAAATATAAATGCGGGTTCCTAATAATGATATTTTGTGCAGGCATATTAACCCCTTGCATAAGTGTTGTAGTGCAAACAACATTATTTATTTGCTTAGAAACAATCGCTTTTTCCAGAGTCCTTCGAACATGCATTGGCAACTTCCCATGATGATATGCTATTCCCTTTCCTAAGGTTTGGCACAATGAATAATTATCATGTATAGTACCTCGGTAGTATTCTATTAAGTCCTCATTCTTTTCAGCTCCATTATTTGCTTCAGATAAATGCTCAGCAACTTTTCTTGCAGTCTGGGCTGTCGGAGCAAATATGATATTTTGTTCATTTTCCCCAATACCACTGATAAAATATGTTAAATAATCTAAATATTCATCATTATATAACTTCTTGCCATATCCGGAAATAACATCAATATTTTTTATTTCCTCAGATTTTGGTTCAGAATTCAAAACACAATACTGCTTTAAATAATATTTTTTATCTATTTTGCAAATACTATATGTAAGATTTAAAACCGGACTAATAGTTGTGCTTATATCCTCTGTTTCTATTCCGAAAATATTTTCTCCTAATGTATCTATTTCTTCTATCCTTGGCCCAGATATAATTATTTGTTCAACATTTTCTTTATATCTAAACTCCATAAGTGTATCAAACAATATCTTGGATCTTTCATCTTTGTCTTCTCTAATTCGCTCAATATTTTGAATCTCATCGGCAACTAAAATCATTCGTCTAGAAAAAGCTTTTTCTTCATTCGCAAAAGCTGCTATTGCTTTTTCCTGTGTCATAACATAAACATAATTCTCATCACGTTTTTCCGTTACCGTAAACGTATTTGATATTTTACATTTACTTAAATTCATCTTTTTGAGTAAATCATGAAAATCTTCTGTAACTTGATTTAACAAACTTAAAGTAGGTACAATATACAAAACGTCAATTTTATCTTCAATAATTTTTTTTACTATTTTTAGTAAAAGTACAAAAGACTTTCCTGCTGATGTTGGTGCAGATATACCCAAAACCACCTTTGTATCCATAGCGTCCCAAATTTGCTTTTGAAAATTAGTCAAAAGATAGTAATGCCCTTTCACTTCAACTTCATTTCTGCTTTGATTAATTCCAGCTGTAATCTGATCTATTATGCTATTAAGTGGAGAAAAAACACATTTTTCTTTATCAAACAAATCATCAACAATAATTGCAGATGTAGGATATCCTATTCTTGATAGGACTTTTACAATAAATGATCTAATATCATACTCATCCCGATTAATATGTGTCCACATTAAAGAAATTAATGTAATAACATAGTTAACATTTTCATTGTTTTTTCCTGAATATGTAAGGCGATCTATGCACCTAATTGTTTCAAAAACAAGTTTTTGGTCTGCAAGGACTAGCTTATCTATAAATCCAATTTTATTTGCAACATAAAAAAATTCTATATCCAACCATTTTTGTAAAATATCTTTAACTTTTTTATCCATCCTAACCACTCCCAAAGTTATAATTGCTTTTGAAATTCTTCTAGCAATTCATCCAACTTCCATATTGGGAAAATAATATATGTGATTCTGCTTAAAATAGGATTTGCCGCTAAAGGAATTTTAGAGTTATCGAAATTACGATACCTTGTTTCAATAATTTCTTCCATCTGTTTTTTTATATCGTCTTCATCAGTTAAACTAATCTTTTTTGTTTCATTATATATAACTATACTAACCAAACGAATCTCTGTATTATCCAATTTTTTATCCAAATAAGCTTCTGCGATATCATCCAACTCTTCGTCCAAAAAATCTTCATGCACATACAAATTTAATTCTTTTCGATGCATTTTGTATGTACTAAGTATACTATCCAAAGCATCTTTAAAAGCTTGATTAAACCTACTTTTTGATGAATATGTTTTTGCTTCACCTAAAATTATAATGTTCTTTCCCTTCTCGACTTTATAGTGAATTGCATCCGCTCCAAATCTTTCAATCTGTGCTGACGTAGTAATTTTCATTTTTCGTAAAAGAGGTACGGCTCCCATACACTTTTGGATAAAATGAAATAGCAACAATTCTCCAAATTGACCTTGCACTAATAAATCATTTCCGGAACCTTTACGGAATTTTTCCCTCGCCTTTCGACTAACAGAAGAATTCGCCGTTGCATCAGTCTTTCCCTTTTGAATTTCTAATTCTCTTAATTGTGCATATTTTTTTGCACTATAAACCCAATCGACCACTGTATCAATTAAATCGTCAAGAAAATCTTCTCGTAATTCTTGTATATCCTGATAATCAATACATGCCCCATAATGCATATGATCATCTGGTAAAATTTCAAATTTCTTTGATACAATATGAATATCTGCAAATAACGCTGGATTAGTCATTAATCTCTTTGCTATTTCACTTTCATTCATTTTTCCCATAAATCTGTTGACACTCACTATTTATCTTTTTAGTTTTTATATTGTATTTGCGAAATTTATTGAAACCTTTTCGCATATTCATAAATCCGCTTAAGCATTCCTTCATTCTTCCCACCAAGTCGTTGTATTATTTTATCTCCAAAACCACTATAGGTGTTAAAACCAAGCATATAAACTGCCATTGCCATGGACAATTCTTCTGTCTGATCCGTATATAAGGATGCCACATTACGGAGTTCGTCAATCACCGTGTCATTTGGAACTTCAACACTGTCTTCTTCATTCACAACAGAATTGATTACTCCTGGAAGTGCCATACACATTTTATAAAATGCCTCATCATCTCCCGTTAATATAGCATAAAACTGATCCATGCTAACACGGCGTATCAGTCTGTGTTGCACATTTTTCCCATCTACTTTTGTTGCCCATTTTATATTCTGTGACTTCTTGGCGATTGCTTCTACTAAAAAGCAAGCACAATCATCATCTTCTAGAATCTGTCCTTGCATCTTTATATAAGTTTTTGCAGAAGATGCGGAATTCATTGTATTATGCTTATTTTTCATTTCCACATAAATCGTATGTACAATGTCTCCGTCAGGCATTTGTATCCCTTCCGGATTTCTATATATCACATCCCACCCAGCTTGTGGAACTTCACAGCCCTTAAAGTAGGAAAAAATATTCTGGTGGAAGTAACCAATATCATTATTGCTGGATTTATCTCTCTGTCGGAATATTTCATTATTGACAATCTCTTCCCAACTTGTCCGATACACTGATTTATCAAAAATCAGCTTAATTGGATCAATCAGATTGCTATTGAATCTTTTTAAATCATACGATTCCAGTTTCTCGCCATACTTCATAATAGTTGCACGAACATGGCATTTAAATTGTTCTTCCGTTATAAAATCAAGATTCCATCCCATCATTTAATCGCCTCCAAAGATCTATGTATTTCTATTGCAATATCATAGGCTAAATTAACCGGTACTGCATTTCCAACTTGTTTATACTGTGAATGAACATTTCCACAAAACTGCCAATCATCTGGAAACGTCTGACATCTGGCATTTTCGCGAACAGTAAATGGCCTAGCTTCCAACGGGTGACACCTTTCTGTTTGCTTTTGAGAAGGAGAAGTAAGAACAGTTAAAGACGGCTCGTCGAGGCTCATTCTTCGCAATATTCCAGTTCGTCCTCCCTCCATATCCCAACAACTTTTCATGTATTCCTTTGCAATTTTAGGATCAATATCTCTCCAATATCCTCCAGGTGGAACAAGTTCAAATATTTTCCTCTTGCTTTCTCCATAAGGAACCCCTGGTCCTTCGGGGCAATCCAGCAAAACATCTCGTAATACCGGTTTATAATCATGTTCTTTAGGAAACGCAAACGTAACGCAGTCCAACAGATCCTTCCTGATTCCTATTGTAATAAGTCTTTCTCTTTTTTGAGGAACTCCATAATCCCATGCATTTAACACCTTTTTCTGAATGGAGTATCCTGCTTGTTCAAAAATATTCGTAATCGTTGTATATGTCCTTCCTTTATCGTGAGTCAACAACCCTCGTACGTTTTCAAACAAAAACATTTTAGGCTGTAGTTTCTGTAAAAAGGTAGCATAATGATAGAATAGTGTTCCCCTTGCATCCTCAAGGCCAAGCCTCTTTCCAGCATAGGAAAATGCCTGGCACGGTGCTCCACCAGATAAAAGATCCAACTCGCCTTTCTTCAATCCAAAATATTCCTCCAAATCCAAGCAAGAAATATTTGCAATATCATCATTAATAACACGCCAATTAGGCCGGTTAATTTTCAAAGAGTCTGCTGCATCTTTATCAAACTCTACAAGCCCCAATGTTTCAAAGCCTGCTTTTTCGATTCCCAATGCAAGTCCACCAGCTCCAGCAAAAAGTTCTATTGTTGTATATTTACTTTTAGCACTTTCATTATCAGTATTACGCTTGATTTCTATAACATCCTCTATATTACAGTTCAAGGTAAAGCATATTTTTTCTATCGTTTCAAATGAAACCGGCTCATTTTTCCCTAGTCTTGCTAAAACATTAAAGCTGATTCCAGACGCCTCCTTCAACTCTGTCTTATTCATTTTTTTATCTATTAGCAGCTTCCATAATCTATCATAACAAATAGACATTCCTCTTCCTCCTAAACACCATCACTTATGGAAATAATATTATCATAGAACAACTATCCATTCAATCCTTTTCTCACCATATCGTTAGATAATCTCCTTCTTGGGTTCTTAGAAATATTTTTATTCTTGTAGAATAATAAGCACTTTGATATGATAATACTACTATATTTTGTATAATCTAACTTTCTATGAAAGGAATTGGTTCATATGTTGCGAGATGCCAAAACTATTTCGAAAAACATGAGTAAAATTCATAGCAAGGATACTTCTATTGAGATTCAGCTTCGCAAAGCATTATGGCATAAGGGATACCGATACCGTAAAAATTACAAATCGCTCCCGGGATCTCCAGATATCGTACTTACCAAATATAAAATCGCTATTTTTTGCGACAGTGAATTTTTTCACGGGAAGGACTGGGAATACCTGAAACTACGGCTTGAAAAGGGAAATAATCCTGATTACTGGATTAAGAAGATAGAACGGAACCGTGCAAGAGATTCGGAAAATGATAAAAAACTTCTCTTCCTTGGATATACTGTTATTCATTTTTGGGGGAGCGATATTAAAAAGCACACCGATGAATGCCTCCAAGTTATAGAAGAAACTATTTGGGACAATACTTTGGCAGAAATCAACGATGAAGATTCAGATATATAATTCTTCCTAATATGGGAGCATGTACAGGCATCTGTTGCATGCTCCCATTTATCATTCCATCTTAATCGTTGTTTTCTTTCTCTTGATTCATATTCCCGATCATATCCATCATCAGCAGTATGCCCGCCTGCAGCCCTATTTCCGTATACACGCTGGCTGTCTCGCTGCTGAGTTCGTTACACAGATCCAGCAGTTCGGACGTCGGATTTTTATCATACTTTCCCACAGCCTTTTCAAATCTCATATAAATCTCATCCAGCCGCTCCTCATAACTCCTGTCATCTTTATCCGGTCCCAGGCCAAACAGAAGATAATCCGCAACTCCCCTGATGGTTGCTCTCTCAAATATTTTATCTACGTTCATATTCTGCCCATCCTTTCTCTATCGCGAAACATTTCTTTATTACGAAACATTATAATCTCAATACTGCATACAATCAAGATATATTTCTTTATTACGAATTTTCAGGAGTTGTACAGATATGCAGAAACTCAGACCGGATATGGATATCGGACATAACATCCAACGATTAAGAAAAGCTTCAAACATGACGCAGGATCAGGTGATCGCCCGCCTTCAGCTCATGGGAATTGAAATATCCAAAAGCACCTATGCAAAAATTGAAACCAACCGGATGAACATTAAAGTCAGTGAGCTTGTTGCTCTCAGCAAGATTTTCAGCGCTGATATATCTGAATTTTTTAGCGGACTGGTGTAGACCATCTGGCAGTCCACCTGCCATTTATTGATCTGTGGACAGGTTCACTCCCGTTCACAGGCGATCAGTCCAAATTCATATCAGTTTAGAAAAAAGCAACCGTAGCTCTCCGGCATAAAACGGTTGCTTTTCCTGTGAACATTTTTTACAGACAATCTCTATCGTATCCCCGTTTCTTTGTTCGCTGCCTCTTTTCCATCTCCCTTTTCTTTTTATCCAGCTGCTCCAGTACACTTTGCCGCTCTGCCCTCTGTTCCGGCTTATTACTTCGGATCACCAGATACTGTTTTTCCGGAACACTTTTCTGATCCCATTCTTTCTGCCTGTTACGGATTTTATCCAGCTCCTTGGTTGCAGATGTATATGCTTTTTTCACTGCCAGCGCATTTTCATATCCATGCAGTCCAGGTATTCCGGCGAGTGTAGCCTTCGCTTTTTTCAGTTCCTGCTGTTTTCCGGCAATCTTCTGATCCAGCTCCTTCTTTTCTTTTCCGTGAAACCATTTCCCGTCAATATTCTGCCGTTCTTTCTCCAGCCGGATCAGAACTTTCTCGACAGCATAGATCCTCTGCTCTGCTTTCTTCATCTTTTGCAGAATGTTATCCAGCCTCATTACTTCTGCTTCCTGCATTGCTGAAGATGGTCTTTTCCCTTTTGCGATCTCCGGCAGCGGCGCCGGCGTCACATCAAATTTCAGGTCACGGTGAAATATTGGCTGTCCATTCTCGTCATATTCTGCATTCCGGAGTTCTTTGATATACTGGATAAAGCCGCGTAGCTTTCCAATCGCCTTTTGCAGTATCGTCCGGAAAATCTCCGGCTTCCACCCTGACCTTCGGATGGATTCTGCCGCCGGATCTGTGATCTCTTTTTTCTTTGTAAGGCGCAGTTCCTCTTCGCTCACACCTTCCACTACCGCCCGGTCTACCATGTTGTTCCACTCCTGCCGGAGATAATTATCGATCCGTATCTCCTCTGCTTTCGGATTATTTTTCCCGATCTTTCTGGTGGGAAGATACGGACTGTTCTTATCAAACACCTTCAGTTTCTCCGCCGGATCCTGCACCAGTTCATTGATCAGATCCGTATAGAAATATTTCATATCCTCTGTAAATTTTTTTGACTTGAATTCCGGATTCTTCGGCTGGAAGAAATGCTTTTCGTAAACCTCTCCTTTTTTGATAATCCTGCAGCCGGAACGGATTTCTCCATTTTCATCCAGGATTTCTTTCTTCGTCCGGACATGTTTTCCTGTTTCATCATAAAACATATTTCTTGAAGCGATCTTCTCCACCGGCTCATCATAAGCTTTTCTCTCTGAAAAAATAAGATGGATATGAAGATTGGTTTTCCGTTTATTGTGGTGAAGGGCGCTTGCCACAGCCACGCCGTACCGTTCCACAAATTTCGCAGTAAAATATTTCAGCAACGTATCATGATCATAATGGATCAGACCAGGCGGCAGCATGATGATCATTTCCCTGGCCTCAATACATTTCCCTTCCGTTCCGCTTCTGGCAAAATCCGCCTGATTCTCCTTTGACAGATACTGCCAGAATTTCGGATCCGCACTGGTATAGGCAGCATACAGATTTTCCTGCCGCTTTGGATCCGAGATATAACGTACCCTGCCCCGGACGTGAGGCAGCTTGACCGTCTGGATAAAACAATTCTTTCCATTTGCCATACATCTCCTTTCCGGCGGTGGTACGTCAGAAATGAACCGGTCTTTCGGTTCTGAGCCGCCCCGCGGGGCGTCCCGGCCCGACGCAGTCGCGAAATATACAGAGTGCAGATTGTCAGATCTGCGCGATGGGTGTATTTCGCTCTCAAGCGCCGAGGGCTTGGTTTCCGGCGTATCCGCCTGTTATTTTATGCCCGTATCCGGGCTGTTTCCTTTTCCCTAGTTTTTAACTTTCAAAGTTTTTTTCATCCTGTTTACAGGTTCTTGTTTACAGATTTCTCATTTTTTGTGTAAACAAACTTTTGTAAACAAGGCTCAAAACATTTTAAAAGTTATCTTTCATTCAAAGGGCAGCTCTGTATTTTCATCTATATTTATAAAGCCGTCCCCGTCTTTTTTCGGATGGATCCGTTTCCAGGAACGCTGAGTTCCAAGGCTTCCCGGGAACCGGTGTGTCCCGTGTTTTTCCCATCCAATGATCTCATTATCCATCAGGTCGCCAATCTCTTTGGACTGCCATTTCGGCACCATCCCTTCATGGTGGAACACTTCCTGATAAATAATGGTAGAACATACATAGTCTTCCTCATAACGATCCAGGAACGCCTGGATCATGCCCGTCTGGGTATCTTCCGGCATAAACTCTTTCTGGAGTGCTTTCACATAATCTTCCATATCCGGCGAGAATGTGAGGGAAAAATCTCCGCTGCGGTAGATCTCCATGGCCTCCGCCCATGCCTGCAGGATGTATTCCCTGGACTCTTTCTCATTACTGTAAATGGTCGTTTCCGCTTTTTCCGGACATACTCTGACCGGTCCGAACCGGCGGTTTCCTGTCCTGTCAAAGGGCAGGAATGCAAGATCATTGGAAGTTCCGCAGAATACACACTGCCGGTACCGGTCTTCTGCCCGCCTCTCATAAGGGATCCGATAGGTGTCCTTCTGTCTGCTCAGGAATGATTTTGTTTCTTCAATACTCCTGGCATTGGCCACTGCGTTCATTTCTGACATTTCTACAATCCAGTGGCCCTGCAGATATTCATAAACCCGCTTATCATCCAGCCGTTTCACATCATCGGTAAACCACTCATCCCGGATCGCCAGATATTTGAAAAATGTAGATTTCCCGGTTCCCTGTCCGCCTACCAGACAGAGCATGATATCATATTTCTTCCCAGGGTCATACAGACGGCTGATGGCAGCAAGCATATGCATTTTCATGATCTCACCGGAATATTCCGGATCAGACGCCCCGAAGAAATGGATAAGCATGTTGCGGATCCTCGGCGTTCCGTCCCAGATCAGGCTTTCCAGCAAATCAATGATAGGATGGAAGCTGTTATCGTTTGCCACAATATCCACCGCCTTGGCGATCACCCTGTCACTGGTCAGTCCATAATTCTTTTCCAGATAAAGGGACAGATTGTTCATATCCGTATCCGTCATCTGGACGCCCCGACGTTTCCATGGAACCTTTTTCATAATATCGATCTGGCAGGTCATTTCATTTCTGCAAATTGCTCCCTGCAGATACGGATCATGCTCCAGCGCATATTTGCAGTTCTGGATCGACTGACGGATCTTGCCTTTCTCTGTCACGTCCAGATTCTCCCGGATTTCTTCCTGAGTCAGCATTTCATTTTCTGCAATACGCTCTAATTTCCGCATGGACTCTTCGCTGATATCGTTCCACATGCTGCTCAATCTCCGCCACCTCCTTCCGCTTACAGATAAAGAATTCTGTAATTTCTTCTCCGCTTCCGGTCAGAAGAATATCCAGATAATCATTGATCTTCCTCTCGTTTTCCAACGCCTCCAGAAATTGTTCCTGCTCAAAGGCGCCCGGTTCCGATCCGTAGAACTGTTTCCAGAACCGGATCCATGACAGATAATCGGTCAGGACTTTTACCGCATGCCGATGCCAGTCTGTCATCTTCTTTTTGACAGAAACCGGATTCCTGTTTCTGTATTTTTTTCGTCCTTCCCGACACTTCTCTGCTGTTACCGGCAGCTGAAAATCTTCGATCAGTTTTCTGGCCGCTTCGTAAGGCGCCAGACCGAACAGGCCGGCAGTCAGCCCGATCACATCCCCTTTTGCTCCGCAGGCAAAACAGTAATAATTAGTATCAATTTTCATGCTGGGATAATGATCGTCATGAAACGGACAGCATGCCATCTGGTTCCTGCCGACCCGGATCCCGTACTGCTCCGCCGCCTGCTTTGCGGTAACGTATGATTTTACTTCCTGAAATATATTCACTTATAACCTCCTCTGCTGAAATTTTTCATTGTATCTCGCAGAGGTATTTGCTATACTTGAGTTGCTAGGTCAGAGTGTAGCAATACCTCTGGAGAATTTGCCCCTGCGATTATGCATGGGCTTTTTCTTTTGTCACATCCCGGAAGTATCCGGTTTCTTCCCAGACTTTACGGTCCGGACAGTAATAACTGAATTCGCTGGCGTCTCCCACCTTCATGGCCACTCCAAACTTGACGACCCCCTGCTGGATGGCAAGTCGGACGTAATGGGGATCTTTTCCCATTGCCCGGGCGATCTCTTTGATCGGAACATTTCTGCCTGTAAACGGCGGCAGCTCCACATACATTTTCTTTTCCATTCTCTTCACCTCCTTTCGGATTCCATATCCGTATTTTTAGTGCATTTTTCATTTCACCACTTCCTTTCTCCGCACACGAACCGCACTATCAGTTCGCATTTTATTATACGCATTAAAATTGCGTTCGTCAAGATATATTTCTAAAAATCCGCACTTGTAATTCGTATTTTAATGTGATAAGATGGACGAAAGAGAGGTGAATTCAATCATGAAACATGATACGAAACAGATCGGACTGAGAATCCGGACTGCCCGAAAGCAAAAAGGTATGAATCAGACTCAGCTGGCAGCCGCACTTGGTAAATCCCTCCGCACAATCCAGAAGTACGAAAGCGGAGAGATTGAAGTGTCGCTCGCCATGATCAACGAGCTTGCCGGGGTACTGGACACCACTTCTACTTATCTGACCGGCTATGACACGCAGGAAAAGCCGCTGACCAATATGGCAGACGTCATGCAGTTTCTCTTCCAGCTGGATCAGATCCGGGAGCTCGGCTTCCGGATCGATGTGAAGCGTCCGCCGGAACACGACCGCTGGGAGTGCTCCATTACCTTCAACGGCAAAGACCTGTCGTCCTCTGAAAATGCAGATATGTGTTTATTCCTGGAAGAATTCAGAGAAAACAGAGAGGAATATGCTGCATATGGCCATTCTGCCAGTTCCTATCAGGACTGGAAAGACAAGACACTGGCCTACTATGCAGCTGTCCCGTTGTCTGAAACGGAAACGGAAGAACTGACAGAGGAAGAGCGCATCAGCCGCCGGAACACCTTTTTAAAGGAGCAGTTCAGATCATAAGTCCTTCAAAAGAAAGGAGCAATGACTGAATGAAATTACCAAACGGCTACGGAAGTGTAGTGAAATTATCCGGAAAACGGAGAAAACCATATATGGTCCGCAAGACAACAGGATACCGGATCGATCCCGTAAAAGAAAAGAAGATTGCAGAATATATTATCATCGGCTATGCCCGGACAAAATCCGAAGGGCTGGAGATGCTGGCTGATTATAATCATAATCCTTATGATACGAAAGCCGCAAAAATGACTTTTTCCGAGGTGTACGAGGAATGGTCGAAGAAGAAATATCCGACCGTATCTGAAAGCAATGTAAAAGGATACACAGCCTCCTACAAGGCCTGTACCCTCCTTTACCACCGGGTTTTCAAAGACCTGAAGCTGGCGGATCTTCAGCAGGTGATCGATACCTGCGGCAAAAATTATCCGACACTGAAGAAAGTAAAGATCCTGTTTAACCAGCTGTACGGATTTGCCCTGAAGAATGATATCTGCAACAAAGATTATTCCACCTACGTGGATATCGCACAGTACAAAGACCGGAACCCGAACAAACACAGCAGGAACAAATTTCCCAGGGAAGAGATTGACAGGATCTGGGCCATGCAGGATGATAAATATTACCAGATTGTCCTCATGCTGCTCTATAACGGCACCCGGATTTCCGAATTCCTGTCCCTGAAAAAAGTAAATGTGCACCTGGATGAGCAGTATTTTGATGTGATCGATAGCAAAACAGAAAACGGTATCCGGAAAGTGCCCATTGCCGACAAGCTGCTCCCGTTCTACCGGAACTGGTACAACTCCTGCCCGGAATGTGAATATCTTCTCCATACAGAAGACGGAAAACCATTCAAATACCGTAACTACTTTGACAGCTACTGGACACCCCTGATGGAGCAGATCGGTATCCATCGGACACCGCACTGCACCCGCCACACCTGTATCTCCATGCTGTCCGAAGCCGGTGTGCAGGAAACGGTCATCAAGAAAATTGTGGGGCATTCCGGAGCCATGACATTGACTGAAAAGGTCTACACCCACCTGGATGTACGGATCCTGATTGACGCCATAAACAAGACCCTTGAGTAAAGATATTTTTGTTGCAAACGTGTTACAAACGCGCTGCTAATCCGGTGATTTTCACCCGGTTTTCCCCCGTTTCACCGCGTTTCCAGGACAAAGAGAAAAACCCCGGAAACGTGATGTTTCCAGGGTTTGCCTGCAATTTCAATAACTGTTCGATTATCTCTTGAATAATCCCGATTAACGCTTGCTTAACGTTTGCTGAACTGCGGAGCGCGACGGGCAGCCTTGAGGCCGTATTTCAATCGTCTGAGCGATGATTTTCCTTGATATTCCGGGCTTTTTTGAGCCTCGGCCCCTCGGTTGTCCTATTCCTTAACCAAAAAACAGGCCACTTTTACGAGGGGACAGCTTGATGAAATGCAGAATTTACTACATCGAATAGCTGTTCTGGTTTATTATACTTTACTCTTGCATAGATGTCCATAGTTGTCTTGCTGTTCTCATGTCCGGCAAGGTACTGGACCGTCTTGGGGTCAACACCTGCATACAGAAGATTGGTGATGTAGGTATGCCGCAGCAGGTGCGGTGTCACATCGAAGTCCAGGCTATACACAATGTTGGGATTGTTTTTCTGATGTCCTCCCAGACTCGGCTGAACAGTGTACTTGATGCTCTGTCCGTTCACATACTTATAATAGGTACGCTCCTTGGTAGACCGAACAACGATGTACTGCCAGACACGTTTGAACTGCGAATATGACAAGGGCTGTCCCTCACTATCGGCAATCACATATTCCGATTTGGAGGCAGCCTTGGCTTCCCGCAGACAATTCACAAGGCATTTGGGAATGGGAATATCCCTTCTTGCTGCTTTCGTCTTAAGCGTTGTAGAGATAACCGGTCTGTTATGCTCTGATCGCCATGCGCGCCGCACAGAGATATATGGAGTGGGTGCATCGAGGAACACACAATCCCATTGCAAGGCGAGAGCTTCTTCTCGGCGCAGACCGGCATATAAGCCGATCATGGTAAACAGATACGGCGGAAGTCCTTTGACGGTTTCCAGCAGCACTTCCACCTGCTGGTCTGTCAGCGAATCTTTCTTTTGGGTCGGTTTCCCTCCTTTTGCCGAAATCCCCTCACACGGATTGTATTCCAGCAACTGGCTCCGCTCTGCCGAGTAAAAAATGCACTTGAGGAGCATATTCACCGTATTGTGCAGGCTCTCGGACTTATTGGACAATGGGATCAGCGCCAGACGAATATCATCCGCTGTTACTTCCTCCATATACATATCTCCCAAAGGCTTGATAATGTAGTTCTTCATATTGGAGGCGTAGCCCTTCAGTGTAGCCGGCGACACTTTTGCGGATTGCATCAACAGCCACTTCTCACAATACTCGGCCACAGTAGGATGCTCCCGGTGGAAGATGATCTCCGCTACCTGGCGTCTCGCCTCCTGCTCTTTATCGTACAGTTCCTCGCAGGTAGTCCCATACAAGCTCACCTGCTTGCCGTCTGCGTCCAGAATCCGGGTTCTGTAATACAGGACACCCTTTCGTGTGACGGTTCCATATTGAGGTATGTTTTTTTTCTTCTTTGCCATAATTAATTTCCTTTCTCGCGTGGTGATGTATCTACACCTCCTTTTTATCAGAGATTTCAAATTGAATCAAAGATACGGCCAAGGAATCGGATAGGGGAGATTTGACCCTCCCCTTCCACACCACGTAGCGTACCGTTCAGTACTACGCGGTTCAATAGTTTACGCGTACTTTCAGATAGTGGGCAGTCATGGATGGGTATCCGAGTCTGTCCACTATTATCGTCTTGGTGAGCACAGAGTTCAGCATCTCCGCCGCCCTCCATGTCCCCTTCCGACAGTTTGACAGTTTATGCACTTGCCACTCCGGCAGATGGAGTGCACGAAGCATTTTATACCTCGTTCGCACTCTTTTCCATTGTTTCCAGTACACCGCCCGTATCCTGCGGCGGAGCCATTCGTCTGTGTCCTCCATCAGTCTCTTCATGTCCGCATACCGGTAGTAGTTTATCCACCCAGTCGTATATCTCCTGAGCTTCTCCTCTCTCTCCGGGTTGCTCCACTTGTTTCCTCTCACTGTCAATTCCCTCAGATGGTCCTTCATCTTCCTGATTGACCTGGGGTGTACCCGCATACGGCATCTTCCTTTGTTTCGGTAGAAACCGTATCCAAGGTACTTCACTTTGCTGATGTGACTCACTGTCGTTTTCTCAAGGTTGACTTTCAGGTACAGCTTTCCCGTTATAAATGGGATGATGTGCTCCAGCGTTCTTTCTGCGCTTTTCCGGCTCTTGCATAGGATGATGCAGTCATCCGCATATCTCACGAACTTATGGCCTCTGTGTTCCAGTTCCTTGTCCAGCTCGTTCAACATGACATTTCCACACAGCGGGCTTAAGGGGCCTCCCTGGGGCACCCCCTCGGTTGTCGCACGAAATCCTCCGTCTTCCATTACCCCGGCCTTCAGGTACTTGTGTATCAGCGAGACTACTCGTCCATCCTTGATCGTCCTCGACAGCACCTCTATCAGTTTGCTGTGGTTTACGGTATCAAAATAGGACTGCAAGTCCATACTGATTGCGTAGGCGTATCCTTCATCCACATACTCTCTGCACTTTGCCAGTGCGTCCTGTGCGCTCCTGCCTGGCCGGAAGCCGTAGCTGTTATCCGAAAACTGTTCCTCATAAATAGGCGTCAGTTCCTGCGCTATCGCCTGTTGTATCATCCGGTCGACCACAGTTGGAATTCCCAGCTTCCTGACTTTGTTTCCCTCTTCTTTGGGTATTTCTACCCTTCGGACGGGGTTGGGTTTGTACTTCCCCTCCCTCAGCTGCCTGACCAGTTCGTCCCGGTGGTCTTTCAGGTAGGGCAGAAGTTCATCCACCTGCATCCCATCCATTCCCCCTGACCCTCTGTTTGCTTTCACTCTCTTGTATGCGGCATTCAGGTTGTCGCTCCTGAGTATCGTATCAAGCAGGTTGTCCGTCCAAAAGTCCGTGTTGGTGTCAGGGTTCCCGGTAATCCATTCATGGACGTACACTCCTGTTCCCCTTCCCTGTTCCGCAGGTATCTCTCTCAGGTAGTCTTCAATATGAAGTTGTCTGTACTTAATTCCATGTCCGGTTTCCATTTGGAAATGGCACCTCCTACTGTTCCGTCCTTCCCGGGACATCTATAGCTGTTCCGGTACTATGACTTCTGCTGACTTCTCATGGCAAGCTTTACTCCATGACAACGAACGTTATATCGTCTTTGCCATGTTCATGAGACCTCCCCGGGTACTCACACGCTCTTTCCCACTTATACCTGCCCCGTTTACTGTTGGCGTTCCGTGCAGTTATTGGACTTTAGTTTGGTTTGCAACCTCATCCACGCTTTACAGCCTATCCGGACAACTTTTACAGGCCAGTGGTTTGCCTCCGGCTTCCTTCAGACCCCACCTCACGATGACGCCCTTGCCATTAGCTGCACCCTTCCCACTGCCGGGCGGGTCAGGGACTTTCACCCGTTAGAACGTGTGCCCGCCGGGCACACAAAACTAAGAGCGAGACATCCTTGTCTCGCTCTTACTTCATTTTCTGAATTGTTCGGAACTTACACAGCGTCCCATAAGTCAAAGGCACAGCCCATTGCTTTGACAAGATCATCCGGCCTGTTGTATTTGACCTTTGCGTAAATGTCCATCGTGATTTTGCTGCTTTCATGGCCCGCCAAATATTGTACCGTTTTGGGGTCCACCGAAGAATGAATCAGATTGGTGATGTAGGTGTGCCGCAGCTGATGCGGTGTCACTTCAAAATCCAGGCTATATACCACATGGCCGTTATTCCTGGCTTTTTCTCCAAGTTTCGGGTAAAGCATATATTTTACATACTTTCCGTCCACAAGTTTTCTGGCCATTCTCGGCTTTGCAGTCCGCGTCACAATATACTGCCACAGCCGCTTAAACTGTGTATAGGATAGCGGATCACCGTCCCGATTGGCAATCACATAATCCGAAGTGGATTTTTTCTTTGCATCTTTCAGACATTCAACCAGACAGACCGGGAGAGGAATGTTTCTTTGTGCCGCTTTGGTCTTTAGCTCGGTAAGAATGACCGGCCTGTTATGTTCTGTGTGCCATGCCCGCCGTACCGTTAAGTACGGAGCCTCTGCATCCAGATACACAGAATCCCATTGCAGCGCCAGGATTTCTTCCCGGCGCAGACCGGCATATAAACCGATCATCACAAATACATAGGGCGGCAAATCCCGGATCGTGTCCAAAAGCCGCTCAACCTGTTCATCCGTCAATGCCTGTCTTTCTTCCTGGGGAACTCCTCCCTTTGCATCCAGGTATATGGTCGGGTCCTCGTCAATCACATGGCTCTCCTTGGCCGCCCGGAAAATGGACTTGCAGAGAATCACCACAGACTTATAAACCGAAGCCGACTTCTTGGAAACAGGTACGAGGGCAAGTTGGATGTCATCCAGGGATACATCAGCCATTCTCTTGTCTCCCAGCCCTCCAATAATGTGCCGCCGCACCTTAGAGGTATAATCTGTCAAGGTGGTGGCCCGAACATGGACGGACTGCATCAGCAGCCACTTCTCACAGTACTCAGCAACCGTAGGCGATCTTCGACGAAACGTAGTACTGTCAATCTGCTCTAACGCCTCCAGTTCCTTGTCATAAAGCTTTTCGGGCGTCTTTGCATAAAGCGCCACTCTGTTTCCATCCGAATCTTCGACTCTGGTTCTATAATATTCAATGCCGTTAAGCACGACCGTACCATATTGAGGAATTGCCCTTTTTCTTTTTGCCAATTCCGTCACCTCCTAAGAATAATGTCCAGCGCTGTACCTTTGTTTTATCAGACATATTAGGTTCCAGCAAGGATACGGAACAGCTCAAGCTCGGACACTTCGCAGCTTGCGGTATGTAGCGCTTTTTTCCACTGGCTTTGCACGATGGGTGCATTTTGCGATATACTCCTGAAGGCCAGCATCTGTAAAGTACACGCAACCATTTTGCACATACTGAACATAGGAAATTAGCCCACTGTTTCGAGCTGCATCCAAAGTGGCAATGCTAATCCCCAGTAATTTGGCAGCCTCTTTCCGCGAAATCAATTTTTCCATAGGTGGTCCCCCTTTCTGTCAAAGATGTGGTTGTTGCTTTCAAAATCACATGAATGCGCTGGCAACCGAAGCTGCCAGCGCATGGTATCTGACTTTGAAAAATTTACTCGCCACATTTGCCACGCACCCCTGGCGATGGGGACATTCCGGTCTCCGCTGGCGCGGCTGTCATAACTCCACAGCGTCGTTTTACTCGTGCGCCGCAGAGTTCCCCCCAAGTCTTTAGGAGGCCGTGAGGAAGTATCTTTAACCCCTATGCAGTCATCGCGCCCTGAAATGCCACTTTCGGGTATCAGGCTGACGTGGATCGCTCGGAACAGTCCTATTCATCACCTCCTGGGGCTGTCCATCTTCGCGGCGTGCCTGATTCGCTCGTACATAGGTTATGTACCGGAAATGCCGTCTATGAAATTGTCAAGCTCCACATTGGGAGAATGTTCTTCCCTCAATGGGTAGGCACTGATACGCTTCATTTGTTAAGTGTTATTCAAAAATTTTTTTATTTTTTTAAATCTTTGTGCAACAGCACTTCTGGAACAATGCCAAAGACGTGCTACATCAATTTGACGATAACCATCCACAAAAAGTAATGTCAATAGCTCCAAATCTTTCTTCGACAGCTTCTTCAATCTCAACAGTAGTTGTTCGTTTTCCACCGAAGCCAACCATCCATATCGCGTTTGATCAATCTTATCAACATCCCATTGATAAGATAACGATGCAAACTTTCGGAACAGCTGTGATTGACCACATACTTCATCATATTGTTCACAAGGTATTGGTTGCGTATGGTTTTGAAAAACCCTTTGACTGCAAAACCATGCCCAGTCATATTCTTTCATGGCAGCAATCTGTTCTTCGCTCATCCCTGCATCACAATACTCAACTTCTAAACGCTTCCATCTACTATCAAACTTCTTTTTCTCATATCCATAATTAAATCCCATTATTAACCTCCTGTAGATTCAATTTGCAAAATTCACCATGCAAACTAAAATCAGGAGGAGATCGACAACGAGAATCTCTGGGTTGTTTTCCATCCCCAGAAACAAAAATGCCAGCTGATCTTAAGGACCAACTGGCATTTTTATTCGCGCACAAAGAAAACGCATTATTAAGATTTTATAAGTACAACAAGTATACCAAGCACAATTCGATACCAACCAAACACCTTAAAATCATGTTTTTTGATAAAGTTCATTAGGAATTTAATTACTAAGACAGATACCGCAAATGCCACAGCCATACCGAGAACAAGAGCGAGCAGTTCTGCACTTGTAAATTCAAACCCGAATTTTAACAGCTTAAAAGCACTTGCTCCAAGCATAGTAGGTACTGCGAGGAAAAAAGTAAACTCTGCTGCTGCCACTCGTGAAACTCCTATGAGTAAAGCACCTATAATCGTTGCTCCCGACCGTGATGTGCCGGGTATAAGTGATAACACTTGAAATGCCCCTATCAAGATTGCTGTTTTATAGCTGATGTCAGAAAGTGCCATAGTAGTAGGAGTACGCTTTTTATTCCAATTTTCTATGAGAATGAATAACAAACCATAAAAGATTAACATGATTGAAATCACAATGGGGGTTTGGAGGTAAGCATCCAAATAATCATCAAATAGAATCCCCATAATAGCTGACGGTACACAAGCTACCGCAACCTTGAACCACAACGAGAAAGTATCCTTTTTAACAATTGACTGTGCTTTGTTCTTAAATTGAAAGGGAAACATCTTGTTCCAAAACATTACAACCACTGCGAGTATAGCTCCAAGTTGAATAACAACAAAAAACATTTCTTTAAATGCTTCGCTCATATTAAGTGTGATAAATTCGTCCACAAGAATCATATGTCCTGTGCTGCTGATAGGTAGCCACTCAGTAATACCCTCAACAATTCCAAGAAAAATAACTTTTAAAATTTCTATAAAATCAAGTACCATTATTTCAAATCCTCCTTTTTAAAATGATGAAAGGTCATAAGAAAACCAACTGCTGATACAAGAATAATAATAGATACAGACAGCAGTGTAGGATAGCCGGTACTCTGAAGTTTACCCTGCACCAAGAAATAGGTGGCTGTCCACGGATACAACGCTCCCCATTCTTGATTTGAAAGTGCGGCACTTCCCATGACAATCACGGCAGAGCCAATCATCGGGGCGACAAATCCTTTTGTTTTCATAGCAACAAACACAAAAGGAGAAACTGTTAAAAACATCAGGATACTGCCAAACAAAAACTTGGGGAGCCATACTATTGCCACTAGTAAGCTATATCCCTCCAATGTAAAGACAGCGTCATATAGCCCACAAACGATAAATATACCTGCCCATGTTACAAGGGTTAGCATAACAATCCAAAGAAGCAGGGTGCAAAATTTTCCAATTAATAGTTTTGTCCTTGAAATGGGTATGGGCAATATGGTTTTGAGGGTGCTTTCTGTGTACTCTCTGCTAAACAAGTAAGCTGCAATTGCCACATATATCATAATGTTTACCAGCAGCATGATATACAGTACACTGTCGCTGTATATGTCAGACAAGGTAAAGATAATCTCCGGCTTATCAAAATGTGTTTGCAAGGCTTCTATTAACATCAAAAGTGGGGTAGATAATACCCCTGCCACACTAATTAGCACCATTTTTGAACGCTTTAGTTTTAATAATTCACAAGAAATAAGATTAAGCAATACCGCCACCTCCAATCAGTTTAGAAAAGTAGTCCTCTAAGTTTTCCTCACTATCATTTATCCTTGTCACGAGCAGTCCATTTCGTGCAAATTCTCGATTGATTTCTCCAACACTTTGGCTAAAGTCATAAATTCTCACCGTACCGTCCTGCACTGTAAAATCCGTCATGTGGTAGTGGTTTTCTAAAATCTTTCCGGCTATCTCACTGTCAGATAAATCAAATTGAATGTATTTTCGATTCCTTTTGTGAAGCTCGGATATATTCACTTCCTCTACTAAATGCCCCTCGTGCATAACGCCGATAATATCTGCTATCTGTTCAATCTCGCTTAAAACATGGCTTGAGATAAAAATGGTAATGCCATGATTGTGACTAAGTTCAGATAAAAATGAGCGTATTTCAACTATTCCAATGGGGTCAAGTCCGTTAATCGGTTCGTCAAGTATTAAAAGCTCCGGCTCGTGCATAATGGCGGCGGCAATACCAAGCCGTTGCTTCATTCCGAGGGAATAATCGGAAAAGACTTTTCTTTTCTCCTTATGCAGCCCCACAACTTCAAGAGCTTTTTCTACTCCACTTTTAGATACTCCCCCTCGCAGTTTAGCGAGAATTTGCAAATTCTCATACCCTGTTAAATTACTGTAAAATCCCGGTGTTTCGATAATAGAGCCTACTTTGCTATAAAGGGTATGGATATTTTCCTTATAGTTTGTGCCAAACAAGCGTACCGTTCCCTCCGTTGGGAAAGCAAGCTGCAACATCATTTTCATTGCTGTGGTTTTGCCTGCTCCGTTTCTGCCGAGCAAACCATAAATTTTGCCCTTTGGCACATGAAGATTTACCTTATCGACAACGGTGGCTGTTCCGTATCGCTTCGTAAGATTTTCTGTTTCAATGATATAATCCATATTTGATTCTCCTTTCCGTGGGTTGCTGTTCTTGTTTTCGCTGACCACAATCTTATTATCCACGAGTATTGCATAGAAGCCAAGAAATCTACCGTCACAATGCCGACACAATAGATGTCAGCACGAAAAAAGCTCCGACACTTATCGTGTCAGAGCCTATTTTAAAGGGTTTATGGCATTTTACTTTGTTTGGGTTTGCTTTATCCAGACAAATATTTTAGCAACAAATAGCAGAAACATAAGGGCGGTTACATAGGGTTGTCTTGCCGCAGCGAAGAAGCAGATAAAAAGCGTACTCAGCACGAGAGAGCATTTTGTGATTATGTTGCTCCATGATTCCTTTTCAAAACAAACACACATCAGTTTCGCTATCCCAAGTGCAATCAAAACAATAAAAACAATCCAATAGATTGCAAGATATATTGGGGTAGTGTCTGTAAATGAAAGTAGATTGACAGAATAAATATATCCGTCAACAAGGTTACCATACAACGGCAAAAGTATAAAAGTAACCGCCATCATATCTAATATTCCATAAATGAAACTGTAAATTTTTTTCAAGTTGGAACGATTTTCAGTTTCGGCAAGTGTAATCAGTTCTTCGCCCGATAGCAGTTCATCTATGGTCACAGAAAAGAATTTAGAAATACACTTGAGCGACTCAATGTTAGGGTAACCCTTGCCGCTTTCCCATTTTGAAATGGCTGTTCTTGATACATATAATTGCTCCGCAAGTTGTTCCTGCGTTAAGTTCTTTCCAGTCCTAAGCTGTTGTAGCTTTTCATTAAATTCCATGATTCTCCTCCTGTTTGTTCCTTGTTTTCATACGTCCATCAACGGGTTTTTCTGCAT
>ENA-OPDJ01000702-OPDJ01000702.1-human-gut-metagenome-genome-assembly--contig:-NODE-702-length-24327-cov-4.056979_pt1 | contig 24327 bp, 32 predicted proteins | sample MGYA00241621_ERZ501505 | MGnify/ENA primary metagenome ERZ501505 (study PRJEB25962, sample SAMEA2042624) | human gut metagenome | biome: human gut; feature: human-associated habitat; material: faeces... | reverse complement strand
GCCTTGGCGAGCGGATAACCGGTGGCCAGGGTGTCGGCGCCGCCGAGCGCGCGGTCGGGGAGCAGCACGCTCTCGTCGCAGCCCATGCCCAGGGCCTTCTTCAGCACCTCGTCAGCCTGCGGGGGACCCATGCTGATGGCCACTACCGTGCCGCCGTACTTCTCCTTGAGCTGCTCGTCGGAGCTTGCCTGGGTCACGATGTTTTCCTTGCTTTCCATAGTGTGACTTCCTCCTATCAATTATTTTGAGATAACGCTTAGACCGGCTTGACGCCGTCCTGGATGATGCCGCCGACGATCATGAGGTCGATGTCGACGGTCAGGCTCTTGTCGCCCTGGGACGCCTTGTTGCTGCGCTTCGAGAAATGGACTTTCTTGAGCTCATCAATTCTCGTCCGCCCGCCATCGTTGGCGTAGGAAACAACGATCGACGGAATTTCCAGCTTGTAGAACGCGAGTCCCTTGGACTTGCAGTAGTCCAGGAGATCGTCATAGTCGTCGCGGAGCATGGAGATTTTGCCAGACGCCTTATAGTTGCCGGTGCCGTAGCCGCGCGGCATAGAGCCCTTGCCGTAGGTCTCCTCCTTCTCCTGCTCGTCATCATAGCTGATCTCCTGGAGCTGGAGCACAAGACCCGGGAACTTGACGTCAACGTCAGCCCAGTCGTAGGCTTTCCCGTTTACTTTGAGCATGGTCTTTTCCTCCTTCCATTAACTTTCCGCCAGAGCCGCGCGTCCCAGGTCAATCTCGACCTCGCGGATATAGCCACGGGACAGATAGCGGATTTTGATACGCATGGTTTCATCTTCGAGGAAGGTCTCCTCCTGTCCCTCGACAACGGTCGTCTCATAGGAGCTGATCTCCTTATCGTCGACCATGCGGTCAAGGGGCGCGCTGATGAACTTCGCCCTGGTTTCGAGCTCGCCCTGGATGTCCTCCAGGTCGATGTCATCGTTCTTGAGCAGCAGGGCCTCCTTGCGGGTCTCGCGGATGATCTTGTTCTTCACGCGGACATCTTCCATGTAGCGGAAGTCGCTGCCGTCCGGGCTCATCATCTTCGTGTGGTAGACGAAGAAGTCATCCAGGCCGTCATATTCGCGGAAGGTCATATAGCCCGCCACGTCCAGCAGCTCGATGATGCTGTTGTCATACCCTGCCGGGAGCAGCTCAAGCAGCTTCGTCTTCGGGATGCCCATGCCAGCCTCGGGGCGGGTCTGGCCGATGGACTTCTGCACGGATGTCATCGCATAGCGACCGAGGGCCACGCCCGCGAGATTGACGTTCTGCGTGGTGCCATCCAGTTTCACAAGGCGGCCCCATGCCGCGCACACCTGGATGTCCGTGTCCTTGATCTTCTTACGGTCGGCTTCCATCTGGAAGGCCCAGTCGTGGAGGTCTCCGTTCTCGCCCTCCTCGGGGAACTCAGGCTCAAACACGAAGAACATGGGCTTGTGATAGACCTCGAAAAGCTCTTTCCTGAACTCGCTGACCGCCTGCCAGAGAGCCAGCGCACTTGCGCCGACAATATGGACACCCTCGACCTCCTGGTTGAACTTGGTGATCTTCTGGAGGGCATCCAGGATGTCGCCGTTGGTGGCGACAGGGGCGGTGGTCTGGAAGGAGTAGGTATCGTTCACCAGGAAGGAGCTCGGCTTCTGGTCGGCCTGTGTGGCCTCGACGAACTTGAGCGTCATCCCAGTCCCGGAGAGCTCATAAGAGCCGGTCATGGGCACGGTGATCTCGTCGCTGTAGGAGAAGCCGCCGTCGATGGAAACGATGAAGGCAGCGGTGTTGAGTCCGCCCTGTGCGGTGATCTTCACGATCACCGAGAAGGCGTTCGTCGGGGAGCCGGTTGCGGTCATGCTGCCGCCGCCATCTCCCACTCTTGTGACCTCTCCGATGGTTCCCGCCGTCGTGGCGGTAACAGGGAGGCAGTAGACACGGCTCGCACCGAACTGGACGGAGTCCATGACGGCGTCGGCCAGGGGAGACATGCCGAGGCGTTTCTTAATCATCGCCGCGTCCATATCCCCGGTCACGATGATCGGGGTGTCGGAAACGACGGGGGAGACGCCGACTTTGATGTGGAGGCCGTCGCCTGTGGGCGTCGCGAAGTCCAGAAGGCCGTCGCTGACGTTGTGTTTAACATCTCTGAGCATTTACTCGTTCGCCTCACTTTCCTTGCTCCTGGGGCCGCTCGCGGGCCCCCTGGTGAACCTCTCGATGCCAGCGAGGAACTCCTCGTCAGACATCACTCTTCCGGGCTTCCATCCGCTCGCGACACACGCGCCAGCGAAGACGGCCCGCTTGATATTGTGCTTCTTGCAGAGCTCTCCGATCGTCAAGAGCTCCGGCTGTTTGGTTTTGGTTGCCATTATCAAGGCTCCTTTCCGTTGTTCTTTTCAACGGACACGACCTCGACGCCGGTGAGCGGCGCGAAGCCCGTGTCCCTATAAAGGCCACCGTCAAACGAGACCGTCGCCTGGACGGCAACCTGGGCTTTGAGAATGGAGTCGTCTTTGTCGACCCAGTCCGCTCCCTCGACATCGATCTGGACGAAGTTGCCGTCGACATAGATGCCCCGGTCAAGGCTCGCGAGAAACTTCTCGAAGATGGTCTCGACCGCGTCGTCGGTATAGTCCCCGATGACCACCGTGAACGTGAGCTTCCGTTCAAAGACCTTTCTCCTCTTCTTCTGCGCTCCCTCTTGGTCAATGTAGTAGGTTTTGGAGCCGTTTCTGGATAGGGCCTCTGACTCGAAAAGCACCGCTCCTATGTGGGACTCCTGACTCTTTTCGAGAGATTTCTGGGTTGTGTACGGCTTGGACTTTAACCCTGCCGCCACGAGCTTATCAAGAAGGTATTGTTTGCTTTGTCCGTAGAGCACGGGTTAATTCTCCTTTCCGATGAAGTCCTCGACCGTTGCTTTGATCTCCTGCATATCGTCGTCGGAGAGGCCGAGGAAGGGACGGGCGGGGATGCGGATGCGGACTTGCTTCTTAGAAACCCACTTGCCTCCCACCTGGAAGCGGAGGGCTTTCTTTCTGCGAGCCCGGATTGTGCGGCCCGGTTCGCCGAACTGGTGCGTCGCCGCGTGCTTGACGTTGGTGCCGACCGCAAAGCCTGTAGCGTCCGACTTCGATTTGATGGAGTTGCGGAGCTGCGCGGACTGGATGAGCGTTTTCCCGCCCTCGGTCTCCGCCCTTATGGATGTCTTCCACCGCTTGCCGCTCGGGTCTCTGCTCTTTTTGAAGCGTTCCAGGGTGGACTCCCGGACACCTTCGGCGAGAGCTGCGTTGATGCTCTTCTTGTCGATCTCCGAGAAACTCCTTATTTTTCGGAGCATCGCCTGGGTGTCCCCTTCGAGTCGGATGCTATACATGGCTCACATCCCCCTCATTTTGTCCCGGCTGAAAATCCGGGGGTTCGATTTCACCGAGAACCCGGTCGCCGCTGCGGTGGTCGGGTCATCGGTCTCGGCCCCGAGTGAGACCTTTCCCTCCGCGACAAGCGTGAGGAACTTGATCGCCTGATTGTAGCGGTTGAGATAGGTCTTCTGATCTGTGCTCTCGTCGATGCCGATGCGAGAGAACAGGTTATAGACTGCGATGTCCTTCGAGCATTTGTTGATGATCTTGGGGGCCGGTGAGATTGGCACGGCGTACCTCTTGGCAAGGTAGCCGTCGATCTCACCGTCAGCGTCCGCGATCGCCTCGTCAATGATCGGGGCGACCAGCTCCTCACGTTCTGCGGGGTCTTCGATGAAGGTGTCCCCGATGATCGCGTTGAGGGCGTCATCCTTTACCATGCTACGGACTTCGACTCTCGTGCTGTAGCTCACGCCGTCCCCTCCCTTCTGTCAAAAGCGGGAGGTTTAGACCTCGGAGCCGTCAGAGCCGACCGCCATCTGCCAGAAGCCGAAGCCAGCGTTGCCACGGCTGTCCGCGCCATAGATGAACTTCTTGCTCATGAAGACGTTGTCATCGGTCTCGGCAGTCTTGGAGACGAACTTCGCCTTCTTGCGCTGCTGGTAGATGAGGGGCTTGATGGGGCGGCTGGTGTCCAGAAGGAACCACGCCGCGTCGCTGGTGAGTCGGGGCTCGACGTGGAGCTCTGCGGTGCCCTGCATGGTGTTCTTGGTGCCGTTGATGAACTCGGCGACCAGGATTTCCCGGGCCTTGGCCTCCAGAGCGGGCGGAACGACCAGCAGATTGGGAACCAGGGCCAGGGAGCGGCCCTTGCTGTTCTTGTAGCCTCTCATCATCGCGCGGGCGGTGACATAGGACTCCAGGGAGAGCTTGCTGGTGATCTTGTTGCTCACCGCGTTCTTGCCGACCTCATGGTCGGTAGCGAAGAACGCCTTGCCGTCGTAGCACTTCGCCTCGAAGCCGGAGGCCAGCAGCGCGTAGACCAGCTCGTCGGGATGGGAAGCAGCGGACGCGCCGAGCATCTGGATAGAGGGCTTATACAGGCCGATCTTGTCGTCCTCGATCGCATTGCGGTCGACGCCGACGGTCAGCTCGAAGTCCTTGTTCTTGATGGTGTAGTCAGAGCCGGTGAGGTTCTGGATTTCGCGGTCGCCGATCCACTCCCTCATCCCGGGGATGTCGCCGAGCCACGCATAGGTTTCGCTGTCACTGGTGGAAGGGACAACGGTCGCGACCTTCTCATAGGTCGGCTTCTGCTCAGAGAACGCCTGATTGAACAGAGTGTTGAAAGAGACGTAGATGCCTCTGAGGTTCTGGGGATTGATAATCATGATGTGTTATCCTCCTTTTGTTTGTTGGTGTTAGGACGCGCTGGTCACGGTGACGCCGCGACCGATTTCAACGGCGACGCCGTCCTCGTCTACGCGAACGACCAGACCAGCGGCGGAAGCCCCGGTCGCAAGAGCGGTGACGGTCTGATCGTCCTCGATGTAGCAAGGCTTGAGGACGTGGGCCGCGCCGATCTTGTTCGAGGTGGTGGCGGTATTGTTAAAGAAGAACACGCCGCGAGCGACGTGGATGAACGCCTCGCCATCTGCCCCCTTATTCTCGACGGTCTCCTCCGCGCGGCCCGCTGCGGTCAGGCCAGTCGCTTTCTTGCCGGGGATTGCGTAGCCGTTGGCGTCCAGGGCGACGAGAGCCCCCTGGTAGATGGTGGTGCCGCCCTTGACGGGCAGATACAGGAACTTCGCGTCCTGCATGATCTCGGTGGTGTCCCTTTCTTTGGTCAGAGCTGCCATGATGTTAGTCCTCCTTCATTCCGTACTTCTTGACGTCTTCGGCACTGATGCCGAGCTGCTTGCAGACGAGCATCGTCGCGTTGTCGATCTGGTCGCCCTTGAGAGGGAGATTGTCGCCACCGGCGATCTCGCTCATGGGAACGACCTGGGGAGCCTTCTCCACAAAGGAGCCGAAACCCTTCGGGTCACTCAGAGCGTAGCTCCTGGCCCACTCCTTCTGTGCCGGAGTGATCTTTCCGGCCTTGAGAGCCAGGGTGACAGCCTCGTCGGCGTCGCGCTGCGCGTTCTGCTGCTTGAGAGCCTTGAGCTCCTCCAGCACATTGACGCCGTCGATGGTGCCGCCTTTGAGCTCCATGATCTTCGCCGTGACGTCATCCGTGGCTGCTCCGGCCTTGAGTCCCAGCAGCTCACACACAGCCTTGTTTGCGACGACGTTTTCGTCGGCGGCGGGGGGCTGCTGCCCCTCCTTGAGAGCTTTGTTCTCGGCGACGCACGCCTTGAGAGCCTCCATGACCTGCTCCTCGTTGGCGTCTTCGCCCAGGCCCAGCAGCTCAGCGAGCTTCTTGATGATTTCCATGTTGTTTTGTCCTCCTTCAAAAGTTTCAGAATTAACGATTGCGGTCATTCCTTCGATCGCGGGGGTATTTGTCAGAGCCAGAGAGTGAAGCCCCGTCGCCTTGTTGTCTGATTTGCGGACATTGACCACGGGGGAGAGGTAGCGGTACTCCTTGTTCTGGAGGTACTGCGCCCCTCTGGGCGTCCACTCGACGACGGCCTTGATCTGTCCGTCCTCCAGTTTGAGCTCCTTGACCCATCCGGCAGCGGGGGCTTCGACCCCCTTGAGCGTCTGGTGTTCGTAGTCGACAACGAGATCGACGCCACGTTTGGCGATCTGCGCCTTCATCGCTTTGTAGCTCTCCTCGTCAACATCGAACTCCCCCTTCGAGCTGACGACGTGTCCCAGGGGGAGGACGGAGATTGTCTCCGGGGCCCCCTCAAGCTCCACGTTGCTGCCCTTGAGGATGAAAAACTCATTCATTTTTGCTGTGTCCTCCTTCGGTTTCTTCCCGAGCCTTGCTCTAAGGCCGTTAGCACGCGTGCAAACGCCCCTATTTCGCTTCTTCCGGGCTCCCGCCCCCCTGCGGTCGCCCGCCGCTCTGCGGCCCTCTGTGGGCCTCTCAGCGGCTTACACGCCCATCCGCTCCTTTTCCCTGTTCTGGTACGCCTTCACCAGCGGCTCGGGATAGTCTTTCATGTCGGGCTCGAAGCGTACCTTTGCGGGGTTGGAGGAGAAGTGGGGGTCGGGAGCAACTGCCGGGAAGGACGTCTCAACCTTCAAGCCCCGCTGCTCCACCTGACGCTTTGAGAGCGTCCTCACGGTGCAGCGGCAGCGGAAGCCGTTCGGAGGAAACCATGTGTCCCATATAGGGCTGTCTGCCGGGAATACCTTCCCGTCCATCGCAAGGTGACTCGGGCGCGTGTGGGAGTCGTTGACGGCGTCGTACATCCAGTACGGGCGGAGCTGCATGACGTCCGGGTCTGTCATTTGCTCGTAGTGCCCTACGTTATATGCCGTTTGGATGTTGGTGCGGAAGATGTTGTCGGCTTGCAGCGGGTCGAGCCCTTCATAGCCTTCGGCTTCGAGGAACTCGTTCATGTTCGCCCGGAACTCCGAGAGGGTGTTTCCTTCCTCCAGGGCTGCAAGAAGCTCATCATAGAACCGCTTGAGCATCTGGGCCTTGGTGTAGCCGCTGACCGTGAAGGCGAGCCCCCGGTACTCCTCGGCGATTGCGTAGAACTTCGCAGCTGTTACCGGGACGCGCTCCTTGAAGTAGCTGACGGCCTCCTCGAAGGTCATGTCTTTCCGCGTGAAAATCTCGTCGATGTCAGCCATTCTCCAGCACCCGCCCCTCGAGGTCTGCGTAGAGCATGACCTTTTGCAGCAGCTCTTCCACCTCGGAGACATCCATCGCGGCATAAAGCTCGGCAACGGCCTTGTCGTCCTCCATCATGTCGCGGAGCTCCTCAAGGCTTTCCACTTTCTCAATTATCTTGAGAACAGGGCCGAAGGCACGCTTGAAGCTACCGGCCCCGTGCCGCACGGCTGCGGATGCGAGCTTGTCGATGTGCTGCTGTGTTCCGATGCCGCCATCACCTTCGGCCTTGAGCGCGATCTGCGCCGGGTTTGGCTCCTTTTTGAATGGGAGCCCGGTCAATCCCGCACTTGTCGACCTGGGTGCAGCGACTTCCTCGTCAGCTTCCGGCTCCGGGATGGAGAACTTCTTGTAGATGAAGCTCGTCGGAACCCGGAGGCCGACCTCGTTGACGAGTGTGCCGATGATGGTCGCCGTCTGGGTAAGGTCTTCCGACTCCTCGCAGTCAAAGCGGATATGCGGCACGCGCTTGTCTTCTCCGAAGTTGAAGATGCACAAGGGACGGATGAGATCGCGTCGGAGCGTGGATGCAAGGGACTTGCAGTCAGCGACGGTCAAGTCGTGCCGGACGTCGTTGTGCGTCTTGCTCTGGGCGTAGCTTCCGCCGCCAGAGTCAGAGGTGAGCGTCTGCCCGAGGATTGCCTTGGAGATTTGCTCGTCGCAATATCGGGCGAGGCGTTCGTACAGGTCAGAGCTTGACGTCTTCTCCGTGGTGATGAAGTCGATCGATGTGCCGTCCGGGATAATGCCCGCCGCGTCCGCGCCGATCTGGATAAGGGCTTGCATGAGGGCGACCTTGTCCGCCTCGCTCGCCCCGGGCGCATACTTGCCCAGGCGAAGCGGTAGGCCGTAGACCTCGGCAAAGCTGACCCAGTCCTTGAGATCGTAGTTTTTGAATAGGTACATCCAGGCAACGACCCGGAGGATGCCCGCCCGGGATGTGTGTCCGCTGCGGGCCTTGTACCTGTGGACGATGAATTTGTTCGTGGGGAGCAGGATGCCCTCGGGTGCGTCCTTGGTGCGTACCTTGAAGGAGTCATCCAGGCTATCCCAGAAGAACCGCTTTTGATGCCTGGACTTGATCTCCCTGACAACGACGTGTCCCTCGTCGTAGCCCCACATGATTTCGGAGACGGCGAAGCCCTTTCCGATCGCGTCCAGGAGGTCGGTCTCGACGTCCTCAAGGCTCTCGATGCCGTTGATCTGCTCTTCGATGAAGTCGGCGATCTCCTTGTCTCTCGGGTCATCGCTGAACGGGATGATCTCGAAGTCGAGCCCCGTGACGGCGTTCTTTCTGGTCTGGAGCTGGCTGAACAGGTGGGGGTCTTTCTCCTCCATCTCCTCGAATAGCTCCATCTGCCGGAGAACGTCTCCCGCGTCGGCCTCCTTGAAAATTTCCGCCAGCTTGACCGGCGTGAGCCCGTTGCTCGGGTACTCGCTGTACTTGTCCGTCACCTGGGCGACGGCGATCTCGTTTGTATCGGGGCGGCGGAGCGGCGCGGTGTTCTGCTGCGGCTGCTTCTGCCGCTTTTGCTTCTTACTCATTCAACCGCCTCCTCGATGCGCCGGTGCGCTTTCTCAAAATACTCGTCATCCAGCTCGACGCCGATGAACCTCCGCCCGGTCTTCTTTGCCGCGACCAGAGTGGAGCCGCTCCCGGCGAATGGGTCAAGAATGAGGTCTCCCGGCTTCGTGACGGACGTGATGAGGTTCGCGATGAGTCCCACCGGCTTCTCTGTTGGGTGTATCATCTGGGCACTCCCGAGCTTGCTGAAGGTAACGAGGTCTTTCGGCCTGTGTCCAGGGAAGCTATACTTCCCCTTGATTGCGAAGACGATGTTCTCGTGGGATGGTGCAAACGCCGCCTTCGTGTCTCCCATTCCGTGATGAACCTTGTCCCAGATAACTTCACTTTTCACCTGGAAGCCCGCCAGCTTGATCGCGTCGATGAAGGTCTGCTCGACGTCCCATCTGGTAAAGCAGAGAATGGCTCCTCCGGGTTTCAGAACCCTGTAGGCGTCATACAGGAACCAGATGAAGGGCGACTTGTCGTTCTTAATCCGGGCCCCGGTCTGGGAGACGTAGTTGATGCCATAGGGCGGGTCTGTGATGATCGCGTCGATGCTCTCCGCCTCCATCTGTCGGAGCACGGTGAGGCTGTCGTCGTGGATGATGGTGTTCTCTTTGATGGTGATATGCCCCACCTCCTTAATAGGCTCCGCGCTTGAAGTCCAGGGCGCGGGCGATGACGCTCTTGTATTCGACCTTCCGCCCGACTTTGACATCGAGGGCCAGCTTGACCGCCATCTGGAGGCCGTCCGGGCCGTCGTCGTTCTTGCCCATCGGGTACTCGGTCATCTGCTTCAAGAGGGTCTTGTGCTTCCGGCTGAACTTGACGTAGCCGTTCTTGATGAATGGCTGCAAGGACTGGATGCGAGCGTCTTTGTTCTGTGTGCTGTTGATCTCCACAATGGGGAGGTATTCGCCGACTGCTGCGGACTTCTGACGCATGATCTCGGCGAAGTAGTATTGAAACTGAACCGTCTCGACGCCGAACTGGTAGTAGGGCCGCTTGTACTCTCGCTTGAGGCGGCGGCTTGCCTCCAGGGCGTCCTCGATGATCTGGTCGGGCTTTCGCTTCGCGATGTCCGCGATGATGACGTAGATGTAGCCGGTGGACGTATCCTTCGCCAGAGCGAAGATGGAGCTGGTGTCCGACTTCTTGTTCTTGCCCAGTGAGGGGTCGTTCGCCCCGATGAACAGGAACTTCGGGTCGGAGAAGTCCGGGGGCTGCTTCCCGTCGTCATCCCAGAAGTCAAACCACTCCTCTTGGAAGGTGCAGTTTTCCGGGTCGATTGGGTCGTTCTGGATTTCGCTGTTGAACGACGCCTCGCCTTCTGAGACGCGGATGACCATGAGGTCGTAGTACGAGAGCTTCTCCTCCCACAAGACGGAGGTGCCTTCCAGCATCTCGTCCTTGTTGGCCTCGTAGAACTCCAGGGCCTCCTCCTGCCGGTTCTCGTTGGTGAGATCGGTGAAGATCGCTTCCCAGGCGTCCCAGAGCTCGCCGTTGGTGGCGAAGCTAATGACGCCCTGATACCTGACCGACTTGTAGCTTGGGTTCTTCGCCACATTGGCAAGCAGCGCGTCGAAGTGCAGCAGCGTCCCGATGTAGACGATGTCGGTGTAGGTGTCGCCCGCCTTCGAGACCGCCTTATAGAACCAGTCGCGGAGCTTCTTTCTCTGCTCCGGGGTGTTAACGTTCTCGTCGTTTTCCAGGTCGTCGCAGACGATGAGGTCGGGTCTCCATTGTTTGTGACGTCGACCACGGATTTTCTTGCCGGAGCCGATTGCCTCGATCTTGACACCGTTGGAGAGCAGGACGACCGAGGACTTCCAGACCTTTCCCTCCAGCTCTCCGAAGTCTTCCTTGAGGACGGTGTTCTCTTCGAGTTCCGTCTTGATGTCCGCGAGGAACCCTTCCGCCTGTTCGGAACTGTCCGACAGGATGAGGATGTAATGCTTGTAGGCGTAGACAGAGGCGTGGATGGAGTCCTTAAAGGTGAAGGTCGTGCTCTTTGCGTGACCACGGGGTGCCTCGATTGCCCGGTGACATCCATCGGCCCGGGAGATCTCTTTTGCAGACTCCCCGGGGTCGAGGCCCTTCATGACGCCCTCGCGCCATATCTTGTCGAGCTCCCCGTGGAACGCCGGGGAAGGCCGGACGAAGTAGTGCGCGAGATAGGCCCGCCCGAAGTATTCAAGATCAAATGCCCCGAGCTTCCGGCGCAGCCCCTTCGGCCCGGTCAGCTCTTTCCCGTCCTTGAAGTCCTGGAGGAGCTGCGCCCGACGTTCGGGGAAGTTGTCACCTCGGACAACATAATCGAGAAAAAGTTGCCGTTGGTAGTCACGGTTTGCGACCACTTCGCGGTCTTCCGGCTCCTCGAGCCGTTCGAGGTATTCATTGATGTCAATCTTCGCCATCGGTCAGCACCTTCTCTCTCGCCCGCGCAAGTACGTCATGCAGCTCTCCCGCGAGCTCCGGGTGCTGCTTGATCGCCGCCATGAGCTCGGCCTCCATCTGATCGAAGGCGAGCTCCGCCTTTTTCTTGAGGTCTGCTCGGACACGCTTCTCATAAGTCGCGTTCCGGGCCAGGGAGGCGATGAGCCGCCCCGCTTTGTCGAGGGGCATTTCCTGGAAGTCGTCCTCGGCGGTGCTGACCCGCTGCATGAGACCGTCCATGAGCACCATTGACGCCGCCTTCGTGTAGTCGAGGTCGGGGTGCGCTTCAACGGCCTGGGCGATTGCCTGAGTCCTCTGGATGGTCTCGGCGACGCGCTGCGCGGCTTGGGTGGTTCGGATAGCATACCGACCGATCGCCGACTTGCTGATCTCGTACCCTTCGCTTTTGAGCCATGCAGAGAGCTCCTCGTAGGTGTTGGTGGTGTCGGATAGCTTGACGTCGAGTTGCCCCTTAATGTCATCCGGGAGCTTGTCGATCGTCGAGCTCACCCGTGTCCGGCGTCGCTCGTTCTTAGACATCGACGCCGGGGTCGTCAATCGTGCTCTCCAGAAGGTCGACACCCTTCCGCGTGAGCTTGATGACGGCGTCCTTTCGGTAGGCGTTGTATGCGTTCGCCGTCCGGCTGGTGAAAACGATGTAGCCCGCCTCCTCCAGATACTCAATGTGCTTCGAGATGTCGGGGGAGTAGATCAAGCCATCGGCGACGAGGGCGTTCGTGATCTGCCGGACGAGGAGCGTGTTCTGGTTGCCTTTCGCCAGGGCCCGGATGATGTAGCCCCGGATAGCTTTATTCTTGCTGACTTCCTGTTCCGTCAGCTCGTCCATGATTGCCATGAGCTGTTATTCCTCCTTTCCTTTTCCTTTGCCGTAGAGAATTTGGTCGAGCTTATCCTCGACCCGGTTCATGACCCGGATGTAGTCCTCCCGGGTGACGTACACCAGCGGGAGGTCTGCTTTGAGGTCGTTGAGCTTCTCTTCTACCTTCGCGATCTTCTCAGCGGCCTCTTTCTTTGCCTCCGCGATCTGGGCGGCGTTCCTCTTGTCTGCCTCCTCCAGCGTCGCGAGCGTCTTCTTGATGAAGAACGTCAGAGCACCGACGACGAGGGTGCAAAGGAGGGAAGCCGCTGCGCCGATGACGGTGGTGATCTGTGCGACGTCCATGTGCGCCCCTCCTTACTCTTTGGAAGAAGGAGCAGCCTCCTCGGTGACGGTGTTGCCCTCAAGCAGCACGCCCTCGGGGAGCGTGATGAACGGGTCGCTCTGCTTCACCTTCAGGACGGCGTCCTCGATGCACTTCGTCAGGTAGTCGTCGAAGCTGCCCAGGTTGTCGGTGATGACCTTCTGGGCCTCCGGCGCGATCGCTGCCTTGACCTCGTTGAAGACCTGTTTGCCCAGGGCAAGCAAGTCCTCGCGGTTCGCGGCCCCGCTCTTGACCGCGTCGCGGAGGGCTTTTGCCGTGGTCTGCTCCATCGCGCCGACCGACTTGGTCGCAAGGTTCTCGACGTCCGCAAGGGCGTTGTCGAGCACTTTGCGGGCCGACTCGTCCTCGATCTGGGCCGTCTGCGCTTTCAGCTTCGAGGCCCCGAGGCGGATGTAGTAGACCGCGTAGGCTCCCGCGAGGGAGATGACGGCGAGGGAGAGGTTCACCAGCACCTCGGTCGCCGCGCTCTGGATGATGTTCATGTCCATGTGTTGCGTCCTCCTTTTGGGTAAAAAATAAGAGTACAAGCTACGCTTGTACTCTTAGGGTAAACCATCCTCTCGGAAGCCTCTATATGTAGCACTTCTAAGAGATAGCTTTTATTAAGTTGTGTCTCCCGGCCCGTCCGTGCCGGTTAGGATGTCGAAGAGCTCAAGCTGCCCTTCGAGCTTTCCGTCTCCGCAAAGCTGCCGTACCCAACGCTCGGTGACGTTGTATTTTCGGGCGAGCTCCGGGTGATTGTAGCCGTTGAACTCGGCCTTGATGTGGGCGTCGCGGACGGGTCTGAGGACGCTCTCCGGCTTCGGGAGGTAGATGGTGGCACCGCCTACGACCTCGCAGAGCTTGTAGAAGTTTTCGACTCCGATTGCCTCCGCGATCGTCCTGTTGTCTCCATCTGTTATCATGTCGATCGTCAGCTCTTTCGAGAGATTGTCCATGTCCCGCCCTCCTTTCTTTTACTCGGTCGGCTGCTCCATCATCTTGCCCAGGATGCCGATGATCTCTCCGACCTTGATTGCCTCGCCGAACTTGTTGGCCCAGTAGTCCGGGGAATTGATGACTCCGGCTTTCACAAGGGCCGTCAGGCCGTTCCGCTGCCAGTCCGGGTAATTTGCCAGTGGGTCGGGCTCCGGGGCCGGAGAGGGGCCCTCAGGGGCTTCCTGGGCCATGATCTGACTGAGGAGCTTGACCACGTTCGCGCCGTACCCGCTGCCAGGGACGGCCCACCCCTTTCCGTTGGGGTTATCCGCCGCGCCGAGCCACTCCACATAGGGAGCAGAGCCGCGAGTCACAAGAGAGAAGCGGGGGTCGACGCAAGTGTTGACCAGGGGCTCGGTGGATGCGTATGCTTTGAGGTGCTGGATTTGAGCGCGGACGCCGGTGCGGGGGTCAGGGAAGGTAGCGGCCTGTCCCGTGGCGTTCCCGTTCAGAGCTCCGATGCCCGCGTAGTTGTTTTGACTCGGGAGGACGATGCCGCCGAACTTGAAGTAGCCGGTCTCGTGGAGGCTCTGGGCGAAGGCGACGTCTCCGCGAACGCCCTCGGCCTTGCCTTCCTCCAGGAAGATTTCCGCGAGCTGCTCCAGGGTGCAGCTCGTCAGCTTGGGCTCCGCGTTCTTGCTCCTGCAAAAGAGGGCCATCTGCTGTGCCGTGGCATGGGCCTCGCCCATGATCTCGGTCTTGGGCGTGTCATTGACGCCGAAGTAGTCCGCCAGCAGCTCTGCCTCGGCGACCGCCAGCTTGTCCAGGTTGGCGTCCACCGAGAGCCACTTCGTCGCGGCGGTGTTGGTGTGGAAGCTGTGCTCAATGAGCATATAGAACGGGGTGCCAACGGCCCGGGCCCCACGGAGGACGCCGTAGTATTCGCCGCCCGCGCTGTTCTTCCGGGTCGCCGTTCGCCCCGCTTGATTGGTTCCCATGAGCTCGCCGATCTTCTTTGCAATCTGGAGCGCGAGGGCGTCGACGTCGTTCAAATTGTCGTAGGCCCGGTAGACTACAGGGTAGTCCACGCTCTCGGTGCTGCAAGCGTTGGAATGGATGGAGATGAATACGTTGCACCCCTTCGATGCCGCGCCGCGCTCATAGACGCCGAGGTCGGTGTCGATGTCCGCCCGGGTGGTAATGACCTCGAAGCCCCGGGTCTCCAGCTCGGCCTTGAGCTTGAGGTGCAGCTTCCAGACCATCGCGCTCTCGTAGTAGGTCTTCACGACCGGGCTCTGATTGTACTTGCTGCCGACGTGTCCGGCGTCGAGACAAATCTTGATCTTACTCATCGCCGTCACCCTCCTCCTCGTCAGCGTGGAAGATGGGCTCCCCGTCTACTTCGTTGATCTCCGGCTCCTGGGCCGGTGTGGTGTTGACCGCCTGGGCGGCATTGGTTTTCTTGTTGGCTGCTGCCATGATGTGAACCTCCTGTTATAAATTCATGACCGGGGCGTAGACCTTCTCGTGGTATTCCCCGATTGTGTACTTGTCCCGGCCCTCTGCCTCGAGGGCCTTCATAAACTTCTCCGTCTCCACCGCGAGCTTGAGGAGCTTGAGAACGCCGACCTGTTCCGGCGTTACCTCGTACATATCCGGCCCTACGGTGGCCGCTATCGCTCTGCGAAGATAGAAGTCGCCCGTGAATGTGTCCATCGCATTAAACTCATCCCAGACCTCCCGGGCGAACTTCTTGCGGTTCAACCTGGGCTTGTTTGGAGGAAGGAAGCCTTCTTCCTGGAGCTGCTTCTTGATTGCCGCTCTCCTGTCCTTCTCGCGCTGTGTGAGCCGTTTTTTCTTCTGGGGCATTATTCTTCACCTCCCTGGTCTTCCGGCCAGCCATCGGGCCCGAGTGGGCCGTAGCCGGTCTTCTCCCGGTACACGTTCGCCGCCCGGATAGCCTGGGCAAAGGCGGCGTCGCTCGCCAGTTTGGCGGCGAGTGCCCGCTGCTTCTCCCGGCTCCCTCCCTTATCCGTCGCGGCTGGGATTTCCTCCACGGCGCGGGGGTCGATTTCGGTGAGGCGGCGGGCGATGTTTCCCGGGAGGCTCTGGTAGTTGATGCGAAGGAATACGAGCCCGGTCTCGATGCACACGTCGATGTCGCTGCTCCGTATGCCGCGCTGCATCCGAACGATGCCTTCGAGAGCCCCCAGGACGGCCTCGTCGCTCGCTGCGGTCGGCCTATTCATTCCGGGCCTCCTTCTGCTTCTGCCGCGCGAGGATTGCCTTGAGCCCCTCGATGACCTTCTCGCACTTGGCGTTGTCGAGCCATTCGATGCGGTCAACGTGGGCGACGCGCTTGATGAAGCCCTGGATGCGCCTTGGGTCGTCGTTCCACCCGAGCTCTTCGCAGATGGCGTAGATTTTGCGCCGCTGCGAGACGGTGCGGGGGTCGCCCCCTTCGTCGGTGCGCTTGCTGCGGATGTCCCGCTTCGTCCCGTCCTTCATGTTCTGGAGGACGCGGGCGACGGTGTTGATCTCTCCCTGGGAGAGCTTCTTCATGGACTCCTTCCCGGTTTCCCGGTACACGACGGCGTGAAGGTCTTCGTCCGTGAGCATGAGCTCCGGCGACTTCGCGATCGCCCAGAGCGTTCGGATGGAGGGCTGCTTTCGCCCTGTTCTTGCTGCTGCCATTCCTGGGCCCCCTTTCTTAGCTGCCCGCCTTGATCTGCTCCAGTTTGGCGATGTTGACCTCGTATCCGAAGACATCGCCCTGCTTCCAGGTGGCCCCGACAGCGTTGACCGTGTCCTCCCCGTACTTCTTGAGGGCCTCCTTGCTGATCTTCTCCTCGACCACGATGCAGTCGGTCATCTGCCGGGACTTGAGACGGCGGATGATCTCCTCCAGCTTCTCCTTCGCGCGGGGGAGGGAGACGGAGGTGGAGAGCCGGAAGCCGACCTCTCCGAAGGTGAGGGTCATCGACTTCGCCTTGCCCATCTCGTCGCGGTGATCGGTGACGAAGGTCTTGATCTCGCGCTCCAGGCGGGCGATGCTGTCCTTGTAGGGCTTGCACTGTTCCTCGGCGACCTTCTGGGCTCCGATGATCTGCTTCTGCATATCGCTCTCGATGTCGCCGACCGCGATCTGCGCCTCGGCGATCTGACGGAGGGCGTCGTTCACGTCCTCCCAGGACTTGAGGCTCGGGGCCTCGATCACTCTTTTTCTTGCCATTGGTTAAGCTCCTTTCGTGCGTTTGTTATGGTGGACTCTGCCCCTGCGGGGGACATAGGAGTCTGCGAAAATCATGTAAAGCCCCAGAGGGAGGGTCAGCAGGACGGCAGTCACATCCCGGTCTTCCGGGGTTGTTCCGCTGCAAGCCAACGCGATCAAGATGCCGGACATAATCACCAGCGCGGCACCGATGAGACGCTGTTCTCTCATTTTCATTGTCCGCGCCTCCCCTCAGAGCATCATCATCGAGGACGCTTGCTCGATGATCTTCAAGGTAACGACCTCCTCGCCACGGTCGGCGAGGATGCGCTTAACGTTGGAGAGCGTGCGGTCGAGGAGGCGGAAGCAGCCGGTCTGCATATTGCACGCCCGGGCCTTGAGCTCCAGCAGGGCGTCCGGCTCGATTTCGAAGCCCTCCAGGTAGCCCTCAACCTCGGACGGGGTCAGCCCCCGGAGCGAGGCGTAGAAGTCCACGCGGTTCGCCATGCGGACGAGGTAGGTCTTGATCTGGGCCTCCAGCTTCGGCTCGCCAGCGATCACAAGGCCGACGTCGCTCTGGTCGAAGATTGCCCGGAGTATCTCCATCTTCTTCTGGGTGTACTTGGAGACCAGCTTGTCCGCCTCGTCGATGATGAGGAGGTAGCCCCGGTTCGTGTTGAAGAACTCCCGGATACCGTTGACCCTGCGCCAGATGGTGCCGTAGCCGCTTGGGAGGCCCAGGCTCCGCTCGATCGCTTCCACGAGGTCGCGGCTGCTCATGGTGTCGTCGCACTCGATGTAGGCGACGCGGGGGAGCTTCGCGTACTGCCGGAGGGCGTAGGTCTTTCCGTAGCCGCTTCGGGCGACCACGATGCCGAGCCCGATGTACTCCTGACAGCTCTGGCACACGCCGAGGACTGCCTTCGCGTCCCGGCTCTCATAGAAGACCGGCGTCTGCCCGGTCTTTGCTCCCGGCTCCTGCGCCGGTACGGAGACCTCGACGGCCTCGCCCGTCTCATGGGCCAGGAACTCGGCCAGTTTGTTCTCCAGGTCGGTCGGGTCGCTGTCGTACTTGCCCGCGAGGTAGCGGGAGACCGTCGTTCGGCTGTAGCCGATCGACTTCGCCACGTTGGCGATGCTGCTGCGGTTGGTTAGGATGTAGTTGTTGATCTTCTGGGCGAGGCTCTGGGCCTCGGTGTAGGTGATGTTGCGCTCTGCTGCTGTGACTTCCATGTTGTACCTCCTGTTATTCGTTCATGGCCCTCAGACGTGCGAGGGCGTCTCCTGCCTTCGATGCGAGGAACTCGTCCCCGGCATTGGTTTTCTTCTTCTTGGTTGCCGCTGCGGCCTCCGCCCGGAACTCCTTGTCGTTCGGGAGGAAGACCAGCTTCGGGCTTCTCTCGGCCTTGATGGTCAGGTCGATCATGCCGACCGCCTCGGAAGCTCTTCCGCCCTCGCCGGTGCGGAGCTCGTAGGGTCTGGTCATATCCTCCAGGAACTCACGCACCTCGCGCTCCTGCCGCTTCTGATCGCGGAGATGCTTTTCGAGTGCCGCCTGGGAACAATGCGGGCCGAAGGCCAGCAGCTCCGGCGAGACTGCCTCGCAGATTTTCCGGCCCTGCTGGTCGAAAACGTAGAGCTTGGTGACATCGTCGATGTCCCACTTGATGCCGACCTTCTGACCGATGTACTTGCCGAGCTCGCTGTCAGAGTAGACCGTTCCGAACTTGTTGATGCCGTAGTTGTAGACCCGGGCCGTGTCCGCCTTCATGAGCAGCATCGCCGCGTATTCCCTGGGCGGTGCGGCCTTCTCGTAGCGGGGGCCGTTCTCGAACATCTCGATCGGCGTGACCCACTTCTCGCCCGCGTCCTTGAGGCCACGGTGTACCCGCGTGTGATACTTGGTTTCCTTCCAGGTCGTCCAGACCTCGAAGAACTCCTCCATCGTCAGCAGCTCGCCGCGCTCCAGCATCTTGTCGACGTCCTTCTGCCGTTTGGCGTAGGTCTTAGAGCCCGTCAGGGTGCCGGTGTAGGACTCGAACCAGCGGGAGAACTTGTCGCACACGGTTTTGAAGAACCGCTCGATCGGCTTGTCCCATGGCTGGTAGGGAAGCGACCGGCCCACGTCCTCGATGCCGATGCTCTGGTAGAAGCCCACCGTCTCGGCGTCGAAGGAGAAGTCGATCTTCCGCTCCTTGCGGTTCTGCCCCGTCATCGTCTTCGCGGTGTAGTCCTTGCCGTTGTCGACGTGCAGGATATGGGGGACGCCGCCCGGGTTGCTGTAGATCATCTTGACCAGAGACTCCTTCAAGGTCTGGGAGTTGGCGTCCACACACGCCACGTCGCCGATGATGCAGCGGCTCTTCATGTCCATCCAGGCGACCAGCTTCGGGCGGACAGCCTTGACCTTGCCGTTCGGTGCCGTCCACTGTACCCAGAAGTCGAAGGTGTGCTCGTCGCCCACGACGTACTCCATGACCTCGAGGCTCGTTGCGTCGCGGCGGGCCTTAACCATCTTCTTGTTTTTCCACTCCCTCGTCCCGTTGGCGGCGAGGTAGCGGGCCGACTCCGCGCCCGGGGTGTCCATGAGGTACTTGATGTAGCGGGCGACGGTCTTAATGGAGGGGTAACTCTCCCATCCGCGCCGCTCTGCTTCTTCCTCGAACCGCTCGTAGAGCATCTCGATCGTGCCCAGGTTAGCGGCGAAGCGGCGGTCGAACCAGATGTTCTCGATGAGGGCCTTCTGCTCCGGCGTCAGGCTCGGGAAGGTTCCCGTCTCCTTTGGCTTCCGGCACAAGGCCAGGGCTCGGAAGTAGTCCCGGTTCTGTCCGTCCTCTTTCTCCAGCTTGAGGGCCCAGGCGTTCGCCTCGAGGACGTTCTGGGTGTAGCGGTAAAGGGTCTGCGGGCTCACGCCCAGGCCCAGGGCGAACCGCTCGGCGTAGGCCGTGCGGTCGGGGCCGTCGTAGTCGATGAAGTCCTGAACCCGTGCGGCCAGCTCGACCGCCTCGTAGAACCTCTTCTTGTTGCTCTCGATGTAGTGGTTGAGGTCGGCGTCCACATACCAGGGCGTCGCCTCTGCTGCTCTGCGGTCTATGATGACATCCCTCCCGTCTACCTTCTGCGCGGCCCGGTATGCTTTCCGCGCCTTCGTGGTCAGGGAGGCGACGGAGATCAAGACTTGATCTTTGCCTCCGCCCTCCCGGGCCTGGGTCTGCGTTTTGTATTGCTTGGGGTTGCGCTTCATCCTCTGGATGAGTGTGTTGTACTTGATGCCCTCGAAGGCTGCTGCCTCTTCGATGGTGATGAATACGTCCGGCACCTCTGTCCCTCCCTTCTGTTGGGGTTATGCCGCGATCGCCTTTTCGACCTTCCTCGGGTCGAGCTCGAGGGCCGCGACGATCGCCGGGAGGTACTTCCCGCCCGAGCGGGTGCCGTTAAGGATATAGCTCAAATACTGGGGTGCTACGCCCACTTCGGCGGCGAGCTCCGCCTTTGTCATGTCCTGGTCTGCGAGAGCCTTGACGACCAGCTTGCCGAAGGGCGTGCGGAAGGCGGCCGCGCCGCGCATCCCCTTCATATACCAGGCGGCGTGCTTGCGCGCCTCGCGCATCCCCTGGCGCTCCCCCTTGTTTTCGCAGATGAGCCTCAGATGGCGGAGCATGACCTCCATGCGCTCCGGAGCGGGAGCCGGAGCAGTACGAACGCCGCCGCGAACCCGAGGGTCGCCAGGGCGATCAATCCGGCTCCGACGTAGATGTCCACCATCCTATCGACTGCCTTGGTGATCTTGACCCGCGCGGGTCTCATACGTTTCAGAGCCTCGCGCTTGGTTTCGTTCTCAAGTAATTTGAGAATGAGGTCGTAAGTCCGCACGCTCTGGGAGGCTTCGTAGAACTCCCTCTCCAGCCCGATCTTTGCCTGGAAGGGGTTGCGGGGGTCGCCCGCGTCCTTCTTCCTGTAGGCCGCGTTCCGGCGTGCTACCAGCATCTCGCCGATCGCGGTCTGTAATTCCTGTACGTTTGCCATGCTGCTCTCCTTCCATTTCCCTCCCCGGGCCGGTATAATTGGGGTGAGGCTACCAGCCCAGGAAGGGGGTGTTTGATGTGTCCGATTTTCGAGTAGATACGGGGGATGTGTACGCCGATGCGATGATTGAGAGGCGTCTTTCCCAGTCCTTTGAGTTTTGGGCTCTGGTGGACTATCTTGAGGAGAAGGGGCTCCTCGACCGTTCCGACTTCCTGGAGCATCTCTCAAAGAGCTGCGCCCAGTACGTTTCGACGGTTAAGATCGCCCACCGTTCGCAAGATGACTAAGCACCTGCCGGACTTCCCGCTGGATGCGCTTCTCGCGCCGTAAATGCTCGGCGAGGTTGGGGTTCATCCCTTCCTCGTCATGGGCCGTCTGTTCATCGGACGGCCCTTTCTCTTTTGGCGGCTCGCCCGTGACCAGCCACGCCAGCCAGCACTCCCGGCAGGAGAGCCGGTCGCACGTTTCAGGGATGACCGGCGGGCACGGCTTGGAGATGATGTCCGCGATCTCGCCCGCCGTGGCGGTGGTTGCCTTGATGATCTCGAGCCCGGTCACGGCTGCATCCCCTCCTTGAACTTCTGGACGGCGTAGTTGTTCTCGTACATATCCGCGAGCTCCCGGATGTGGTCGTGGAGGGCTTTCCGCATAACCAGGGCCGGATATTCACCGACCTTCTCGATCGCGTCATCCAGCTCGCGGGCCATGTTGAAGATGTTGAGATAGACCTTGCAGTCGTTCGGCGGACAATCCTGGGCGAGCATAAGGCCCAGGCCGTAGACCTTCCGCGCCGTCCGCTCGCTTCGGATGCCCTTGTTCGCATGGATGAAGGTGTCGGGCTCCGTCTCGGTTGGACTGGGCGGCTCCGGCTCCTCCAGCTTGTTCGGCTCGAAGCGGTCGGGGTCGACCTCGGTCTCGCTCTTGCCGATCATCCCCAGGTGGTACAGGGCCACCTTGAAGCCGTGGAGCTCGTGCGCCGCCGCTTTTGCGTCGATGTCGGGGTAGTGCTTGCTCTCGACCTGGGTCTCAAGCTGCTGCTCCCACCCGGCGATCATGAGCTGCGGCTCGACTTCCTCCTCGGAGCACTCGGCGTCGCTCTCCACGATCACGGTGCAGACGGGAGGCTCTTCGGAGAAGTCCGACTCGGACTCCAGGCCCCGGGCCTGCTCCACGGCGACCTCGATGCAGTCGGCGTCGGTGTACTCCATCGCGTCGCGGTCGAAGTCGATGTCCCCGGTGTACTGCTCGGCGTCGATGACGCCGAAGCTCCCGAGGTCGGGGTAGTTGCGCTTCTCGCGGTCGTTGAAACGGACGACCAGGAAGCCGTTGATCTTCTTAATCTTTCTCATGCTGCTGTCTTCCTTTCTGCCCTGCCATCGTCAGGCCGGGTAGGGCGGCTCCCGGCGACGCCCCGGAGGGCGTTTCGGCTTTAGACTCCTTCGGGCCGGTGCTCATCCAGGCCCGCGACCATCCGCTCGCACCTCGCGGCCCGAGCCTTCTGTTCCCGGTAGATCGTGACCGCCCGGGTGAAGGCGATGTCCTGCGTGGTGTCTGCCATCTCCGCCATGATGTCGGCGGCGGAGGCCATACGCTCGCGGCTCTCTTTGGCGTCATCTGTCGCGAGCGTCCAGAGGTCGAGGTATAGGTCACTCGGGAATACAGACCGCGTCAACCGCAATCCGAGGGAGCGGTTTTCTTCCTTCAAGCTGTCGACCAGACCGCCCAGCTCCTTGAGCCGCTCCTCTGCGGCCTCTGCCCGCTTGGTCGCGCTTTCGGCCCGGTCGTACCAACTGTAGGCGGCGTCGTCCTCAATGTTCTGCTCGGCGTCTTCAAACGCACCCCGGAACGCGGTGGCGAGGTAGCTCTGCGGGCCCAGCTCTTCGACCATCTGCTTGATCTTGGAGAGGGTCTCGCGCTCCTGCTCCTTTGTGGCGGGGACGTCGGTGTCGTCAAGCTCCACGTCCGTGATCTCCCGGCCCTTGCTCACGGTCTTGAAAACCTTCCGGGCTGTTGCTTCTGTCCGCTCGGTGATGTATGCGGTCTCGGTCTCGCCCTCGTCGACGATGTAGGTGATCTTGTATCTGTTCATGCTGCTGCTCCTTCCTGTTGAGGTCATCCGGCCAGCGGCGGGATGACGCGGATTGTGTTCGTGTTCTTGTGGAGAACAATGAGCTCTCCGTTCGGCTTCTGTCTGACGACCAGCCAGTTTTCCGGGGCGAGCCCCGCTTGTCCGAGCCTGATCTTCTGCTTTCTGGTCGGCTTCTTGCCGCGTCTCAATGAGATCGCCTCCCTTTCCCCTTTCCTTTTTTCTGGGGGTGTGATATGATTTAACTTGCTTTAGAATTAAATCTATTTGTAGTATATCTCGTAAATAAGAGAATGTCAATACATTTACGAGATTATTTGCGTAAATTCGAGAAAGAGGTGTACTATGTTTAGCGATTTATTGAAACAATTACGAGCGGAAAAGGGCGTCTCCCAGGTTGAGCTTGCTCGCGCGATCGGCGTTTCAAATGGCAACGTCGGCGACTGGGAGCGGGGTAGGAGTAAGCCTGGGTACGATGCGCTCGTCGCCCTTTCACGTTATTTCGAGATCAGCGCGGGGCGACTTCTCGGCCTCGACGACAGTCTCGAAAATAAGAGAGACGACCTCACCGCGTACAAGCAGGAGCAGGGGCTCACCTGTGACGGCTCGCCGCTGTCAGAAGAGGAAGCCGATCTAATAGCCATGTTCCGGCTCCTTCCGTCGCATGAGCGGGAGGACGTCTTTGACCTCGTTTATTTCAAGTACAAGAAGTACGTTGAGAAAAAGATGGAGTCTATTTACTGGACGTATGCCGAAGGGAGCGGCGACGAAAAAAGCGGCCCTTCCCAGGGCCTTGATGCCCGGGATGGAACCGCCTGATTTTTTGTGCTGTTTTGATTTAGTTATAAATCGTTTTTCTGTCACTTTGGAATGTAGGGCGTGTTTGGGGCTCTAACCCCAGAAAAACCCGGGAAAAACGGCAAAGTGACACGGTTTTGAGGTTTTGCCAGGAATGTCACTTTGAACACGCCCCGGTTTGCCCCTGTTTTGAGCAGATGCCACGCACGCCTCGCACGGGCCACGCACGCCCCAGTCCGCGCCGATCTGCGCCGAAGTCTCGGTTTTTCGAGCAAAATTCGCACGCTCTAACGCCTCGTTAGCACGCCTGACCCCCTTGCCATTCGCTGCCCCGTCTGCTATACTATCCTCAAGGGCTGCGAAGCTCGTCCTCTTGGGTCTGCTGCTGTGACTTCCGGGACGTCGCCGAGCGGCCCCTTCTTTGCGAATAACCCCCGGAATGGCCGTTTTACGCGGTTTTCCGGGGGTTTCTGTATCCTGTTGTTGTGTGTCGCGCCCGCCGCGCCGCCGCCGTTGTGGGCCGTTCCTGGGCCTCCTGTGCATGAAAAAAGGACGCCGACCGCCGCCGACGCCCATGATCTCAAGATTGTTGTTAAACTGCGGGCCGTTCCCACCTCAAAAGTGCCGTTTCCCGTTGAAATAGCGGGGTTTCCCGACTTCTCCCGCCCCGTCCCGGTTTATCCCGCATTTCTCAAATACGTTGTCCCCGTACACCACCCAAAATTGAGGGGGATCCACTGCTGCATGAGAAGCCTTCCTTTCCCGGGCGCTCCCGGGCGCTTCGCCCCTTCCGGACCTGCGTTTTTGCCGCGCCCGCGTTTTTTTCTTGTGCTTCCACTATAGCAGACCTGCCCCGCCCTCTCTACTATCGAAAGGATAACAAAACAGGATAAAAGCGAGCG
>ENA-OPDJ01000673-OPDJ01000673.1-human-gut-metagenome-genome-assembly--contig:-NODE-673-length-25162-cov-3.417174_pt1 | contig 25162 bp, 19 predicted proteins | sample MGYA00241621_ERZ501505 | MGnify/ENA primary metagenome ERZ501505 (study PRJEB25962, sample SAMEA2042624) | human gut metagenome | biome: human gut; feature: human-associated habitat; material: faeces... | reverse complement strand
CGGCGGCGCCCAGGACGGCGGCGCTGACGATGTTCTCCGAGGCGATGAGCTCGATGTTCTGCTGCTGCCGGTCATACTCGGCACGGATAGCCTGCCCCACCTCAGGGTCGGCGGCGGTGATAAAGTCCATGACTTCTGTGACCAATGGGAACACTCCTTTTTCTCTGATTCAGCCCGGCATCCGGGCGGTGATATTCCCTATTATAACAGACCGAGCGGAAATTACAACGAATTGTTTCCACAGTTTTTTGAAAGCAGGGCTGGGGGAAACAGATCGTTTTGACGCAGGGTGGGAACAAAATGGATCCGTTTCCGGAAAACGTCCAAAATCCTGTCGAATTTCTTTTTCTGATGTGATATAATAACTTTGTTCGCCCTGTGGGCGCATCTAAACTCTGACCCGTGAGGTGGGACAGTCTATGAAAACCAACGAGGAAGTCTGGAGCATTGTCAACGCGCTGAAAGCGCTCTACCCCGACAGCCTGTGCTCCCTGGAATATGAGAAGGACTATGAGCTGCTGTTCTCCGTGCGCCTGGCGGCCCAGTGCACCGACGAGCGGGTGAACAAAGTCACCCCCGCCCTGTTTGCCCGGTTCCCCACCCTGGAGTCCCTGGCCCAGGCCGACGTGGCCGAGGTGGAGCAGTACATACACTCCACCGGATTTTTCCGGGCCAAGGCCCGGGACATCGTCTTCGCCTCCCGGATGCTGCTGGAGAAATACCACGGCAAGGTCCCCGGCACCATGGAGGAGCTGACGGCCCTGCCCGGCGTGGGCCGCAAAAGCGCCAATCTCATCATGGGCGATGTGTTCGGCAAGCCCGCCATCGTCACCGATACCCATTGCATCCGCCTGGTCAACCGCATCGGCCTGGTGGACGACCTCAGGGAGCCCAAAAAGGTCGAGATGGCCCTGTGGAAGATCATTCCTCCCGAAGAGGGCAACGATCTGTGCCACCGGTTCGGGCTCCACGGCCGCGCCGTGTGCGACGCCCGCAGGCCCAACTGTGCGACCTGCTGCCTGGCCGGCGTGTGCAAAACCGGCACGGCCCTGCTCGCGGCCCAGGCCGCCGAAAAAGAGCTGCAAAAGGCTTGACAAACCCGCCCCACCGGCTTATACTGGTCGCGGACATAAAAACAGGGGCGCCGTAAGGCTGAGATCCGCATAACGCGGAGTACCCTTTACCTGATCCGGGCAATACCGGCGTAGGGAGTTTGCGGAACCGTCCGGTACGTTCAACAAACCTCCATGCGTCTGCTGCCAGCAGACGCATTTTGTTTTTGTGTACTATTATGAGAGAGGAATCTTTTTATCATGTCCAAAACCTATTCCAAGACCCGTATTCTGGTGGAATGCGCCCTGATGATCGCCATTGGCACGGTGCTTTCCAACATCAAGTTCTTCACCATGCCCAACGGCGGCAGCGTTACCCTGCTGAGCATGCTGCCCTTTGTGCTGGTATCCTTCCGCCACGGCGCAAAGTGGGGCCTGTTCACCGGTTTCGTGAACTCCTGCCTGCAAATGATCATGGGCTTCTACCCTCCTCCCGCTTCCACCTTCCTCTACTTCCTCGGTGAGGTGCTGCTGGACTATGTGCTGGCCTTTATGGCACTGGGTCTGGCCGAGCTGTTCGCCCGCCCCTTCAAGAACCGCACCGTGGGCGTGGCCGTGGGCACCTTTGCCGCCGGTTTCCTGCGCTTTATGTGCAGCTTTTTGTCCGGCGTGCTGGTCTGGGGCAACCTGAACGATGGTCTGGCCGCATGGACTTACAGCCTGACCTACAATGGCAGTTATATGCTGCCCGAGACCCTGCTCACCATGGTGGCCGCTGTGCTGCTGTGCCGCGTGGCTCCGCAGATCTTTGACCGTCAGGCACGCTAAGGCGTCGTTTTTCAAAAGAGCACTTCTCTGCTTCCCGATCCCCGCCGGGCACACGCCTTGCGGGGATCTTTTGCTGCAAAAAATTTTCAAAAAACTGTTGACAAGCGCACCTCCGGCTGGTATAATTACACACGTCGTCAGGCACGAGGACAAACATCTGGGGGTTTAGCTCAGCTGGGAGCCCAAGGTACTCGGTTACACACCCCCAAGATGCAACTAAATAGAAAATTTCTTGTTTGAGCATTCTCTTTCCAGAAGCTACCGCTTCTGGAAAATCATGGGGGATTAGCTCAGCTGGGAGAGCGCTTGCATGGCATGCAAGAGGTCACCGGTTCGATCCCGGTATTCTCCACCACCTGTTCAAACAAGAATTTATGTAGCACTGTTGATTTTCAACAGTGCTTTTCTTTTTGTCCAAACGGATTTTTTGAAGAATCTACTAACTTTGCCTGATTTTCAAGATTTGCAGCCGATCCATAGTGCAACCCCCATTCTTTGATGTTTCGTTGCTTTTCAAAAATGTTGTTTGTTGCCCGACTGTTCAGCAGGCAGTCGAATCGATTCCCTCAAAATACTGTGAGAGGTTGAAGTTAAAGCTGACACTGATCTGATACCCACGATAGACATCTACCCTGCGGATGAGCTGGTTGACGATCATCTTCTTTGCTTCAAAGGTAGCGTGGTCATAGAGGTCTGCGTAAGAGATCAGTTCTTCATACTGCTTTGCAACTTCCTCCATCAGTTCCGTAGTCTTTTCCAGTTCCGCACTGGCAGATTCGCAGAGAGATTCTGCCTCCTTGAGTTTTTCTTCCTGCGTTGTGATCATCTCAGCTAGGATCTCTTTCGGCAAGGCGCTTTCGCCCTTGATGCAGGCCAGAATCTCAGCTTTCAGGGAAAGCAGGTCTTTTTCCGCCTTGTCCCGTTGTGCCTGAAGTGTTTGCAAGTGGCTCTTGCGTTCGGCAAGTTCCCGTTCGTACCGCTTTGTGATGAGCTGTTCTTTCGGGATGCCCTTCATCCTGGCAAAGACTTGCCGCACCAGCTTGTCGATGATCTCATCCAGAATGTGTACAGTGTAGCCTGTCTGCCCGGTGCATTCGGTCTGCTTGCGGAGTTTGCCGTAGCAGGTGTAGCGGACACGCAGAGTATCATCCAACGAGCCATCCGGCAACTTACGCCATTTCCGGCTGGTAGTCAATGCCAGCTTCGCACCGCAGTGTCCACAGTAGGCGTTTCCGGCAAGCAGTGACTGCCCACGGGTATTCAGCGGGACGTGGTGCTCCGCTTCTTCTGCCGCATGAGCGGAACGGCACTCCCGGATGCGCTGTGCCGCATCAAACTGCTTCTGCGAAATGATCTGCAATTCCGGTATTACCTCAGACCGGGCTTCGCCGCAGCGGAGAACGCCCGTGTAGGTCAGGTTTGCGACCATTCCCCGGATGCTTGCCGGATGCCAGCACTTGCCAGACCTTGCGCGATAGCCAGCGTTGTTCAGATAGGTTGTAATGCGCTGCGCACCGTAGCCCTCGTACACATACTTGTCGAAGATGAGCCGCACCACAGCAGCTTCCTGCTCGTCGATATGCAGCTCATACAGTTCGTGCTTACGCTTGTTGATACGCCCATTCCGTACAAGGTCATAGCCATAAGGCGCATTTCCGCCCTTGAAGTGACCTTCTTCTACAAGCTGGCGCAGACTGGTGCGGGTACGAACAGAGGTTTTTTCGCTTTCGCCGTCTGCCTGCCAGAACCGGATATAGTTCAGCAGTTTGTCGGCGTGGTTGTCGAAACGCTGCTCCCCCTCTTGGGTACTCCATACCCGGATGCCGTTCCGTACAAACCATTCCACAACAAAGGGAGTTTCATCTGCGATACGACCAATGCGGTCAAACATGAACACCAGCAGGATATCGAACTTTCCCTTCCGGGCATAGTCCTTGATGATTTGCAGCTTGTCGCGGGCGGCGGCACGGACTTTGTGGCCAGACACGCCCTCTTCCTGTTCTTCATGGACGATGACCCAGCCCTTCGCTTCGGCAAATTTGTGACACGCCTTGCGCTGCATAGGAAGGTCTGCTTCATGATTCGAGTTGAAATCCACCTGCTTATCGGTGGAAACGCGGTACAGACAGCATACACGATTATTCGTCATAAATATTCTCACTTTCTTTCAGTGAGATGAATGATGATTCGGTTGTCAAAGAACATTTGGGAGCAGTTCCCTGGTTGACCCGAACACCGCTTCCATCTCCAGTATAGCGTATAACGTGTGTTTCGTCCATACCTTTCAGCTTGCTTTCTTCGTATAACTTGTTGCAAGCAGGATGTCACGGATGCGCTCAAAGGTTTCGGTGTTGGCTTCCTTAGCAAAGCTGAGAACGACCGGATAACCGTTGATCACCAGATACTGCTTATTGGGGTCGTTGTCCAAGGGGATGTTGGTTGCGAGCTGAGAAAACTTTTCTGTCATTGCATCACTGTTCCTTTATTATTCTGTTTCTTTTTGATTCATGTGCCGATCATCCAATCAGTTCTTTCAATCGTTCCAGTTTTTCCTGTGTTGTTTCCTTGCGGAAGCTGACCCCGATGCAGGAGACGGGAACGCACATTTCCAGCAGGCGGTCGTAGATGCGGGCGTGGGCGGTATCCTGCGGATGCCGAATATCGTCCAGTGTCAGATTGGTCGTGACGATCAGGGGCTTCCGGCTGCGGTAACGGCTGTCTATGATGTTGTAAATCTGTTCCAGTGCATACTCCGTGCCACGTTCCATTCCAAAATCGTCAATGATGAGCAGCGGATAGCAGCACAGCCTGTCCACGACCTCATTCCGCCCGGAAAAGTTGTTGTTCAGTTCGTTCAGGATGTGTGCAAAGTTCGTCATGCGCACAGGCACTTCCTGAGCCATCAGAGCGTTCGCAATGCACCCGGCAAGGAAACTCTTGCCCGTGCCAACGCCGCCCCAGAAAAGCAGTCCGATGTTCTCTGTGTGCATAGTCTGCCACTGCTCCACATAGCGGTGTGCATGGTGCATCTGTGGGCAGTGCCCGTTGTCGTTTGCGAATGTCCAGTCCAGCATAGCGAAATCAGAAAAGCCGTCTGCTTTCAGCCGCCGCACAAGGTCGAGGTGCTTCCGTTCCTTAATAGCTGTTTCCTGTTGTTCCCGTTCAGCCTTGTGACAGGCACATTCTACCGGATGCTTGTTCTTTCCCATCAGGACAAGACCTTTGGCAAAGAAGGCTTCCTTGGGCGTTTGGCACTTGCCGCAGTAGAGCAAACCAACTGCCCCATAATAATCCATTGCGTTTTCAGGCATACTGGAAACAGATTGTTCCAAAATCTTCTCAATCGTTTTTATAGGCTTTCTCCTTCCGCAAAGGTGTATTCCGGGATACCCGGTGCTGTCTTTTTCTCTGATTGCTGCCGCTTTGCCCAGATACGCAGCGTTGCAGCATGGTCGGCGTACTTTCTTCCGGTAGACTGGATATAAGCTGAAAGCTGCTCGATCAGATCATCCAGCCCGGAGAAATCGGCTTTGAGCTGATTGTACTCTTTTTCCGTCAGAAAGACATTTTGATATTCTCCAAAGGTCAAATAAGCATCTGTTGTTTTTATCAGGTGGTTATCTTTCAGGTTGTTCTTATTACGTTGGTTAGGTGTGCATTTTTGCATGATCATACTGTGCGTTTCTGCACACTCATGCTGTGCGCTGGTGCATACTGTGACTGCGCAATTCTGCACAGTATGCGGAACTTTGAGCAAGATGTGGCTGGGTGTGGAAAAGCCGTAGCGCACCTGCTCGGCAAGTTCCGCTTTTTCCAGTTCAGCAAAAGAGCGTGTTACGCTGGAAACGCAGCAACCCAAATCCTTCGCCAGATTGGAAAGCGGATAGATCACATAAATGCGCCCCTGCTCGTCCACCCAGTTGTTTTTCTGTGAGAGTGTCGCACGGTCGAGCAGCAGCGTGTAGAGCAGTTTTGCAGTGTGGCTTAAATCGGTATTTAGAAGAAACCGGGCATAGGGCAGATACTGCGGCAATGGCATATTGGGTTTCAAATAGTCTGAAATAATCTTCACCTCCAATTTTTACGTCCTATCATGGTGCTTTAGGGGTTCGAGAATTACAAGCGCAAGATTCGCCCGTGTCGCCTCAAAACTCACTTTCGTGATTTTGGCCGACGGCGACCTTGCTGGAGATTTCGCTCCCCAGTCCCTCGATGAAATCTGAAAATCTACAATTTTCAGATTTGGCTCCCCATAAAAATGGTGAGCAGCCGAGATGCAGGGCATCATCGGGAAAGCGTGGGACTGCATCCCACACCCTGCACCGAACAACCAGTCAACAGAGATTTGCAAATCCCTGTGGTCTGCTTGTCCGGCTTTTTGCTGTCGGTCTCTCCGCAAGCTGTTCCTGCCCAATCTACTCCGGCGTTCCGACTTCCTTTGGTGCGCTCTTGTCGTGGCGGAACTTCCCCGGAAAGTCATAGTGGCTTGCAGCTGACTATTCGGTTGTCAAGGAACACGGGTTTTCAATCATAGAATTGGAGAAAGCCCGTTTCGCAAGGTACTTTCAAAAACTTTACAGATTTTTTGCTTTCTCACAAATAGGAATCCGCAAGGGCGGTTTCATATACAATTTTTTGAAATTTTCAAAAATTCACATAGACCCACGAGGCAGAGCATCGTGGCTGGGAGATGAATTTCATCGAGCCAATCAGTAGAAACAGACGGTTCTGCATGAGGGTATGGGGAGCAGAATCCCCATCAAGATGCCCGGCACGAAAAGCCTAAATGGAATTTCGAGTTACTCCGGGCGAATCTTGCCCTGATAAATGTGCAGGCAGTGATCTTCGGAGAATCCAGCGTTAGCATTGAGATTGCTGGTTTCCACCGCTGTTCAAGCGTTTTTTTACGTTCTGAAGATACCGGCTGGCACGGTCAATAAAAATCAGCAGCTTCTCATTGTTTTTCGGTTCGGTAAGAATATCCGGGTATTCACGAAAGCACATTTCCCACCGCCGGACAAAATCCTCCTGCGCGCCCTGAATCTCACACATCATGGCTTCGCCATCTGCCAAACGGCGAGGTGAATAAATGCTCTTGACGGCATCCTTGAGATTCTGTTTTTCTTCCTTGTTGAGTCCTTTCTTATGCCCCTGAATGTCTTGCTTGAAGGTCGTTACAAACTCATTGTCCTTTGAAGGCGAAGAATACGAATCCGTTATACTGGAATCCCGTTCGGCTTTAGGCTTACGCAGCTCTGCCACAACTTCGGGACGCTTTTCCTTTGGAACCTTTGCAATCGAGGAAATTTCACGATCGGTTGCCTGGATCTTTCCGCTCAGGATTTCTTCCTGCGCTCCGGGTACTGCTTCTTCCGCTGCTTCTACACCTTTTGCAAATTGCTCTGCACGGTAAACATAACTTTCGGATGTTCCATGTTCCGCAGCGACCTTCGACCGTGAACCGTGCTTTGTGCGGTCTGGTTCATTTTGAACCAGACCACTTTCAGATGCCAAAGTATACTGATTGCCGTGAAACGCTTTGACTTGCTTTTCCGCTTTTGCCTGCTTTCCAATCAAGAACTTTTTCTGTTCCGGGGTCAGGTTTCGCCGCCCAAGCTGATTTTTACAGATCCATACGAGTGCTTCATAGCGGTTAGCAAATTCTTTTTCGATGACTTCAAATGGAATGAACGGATATTTCCGAAGGACTTGATAGCGTGTATGTCCATCCACAATATAGCCGTTCCACGTGATGATCGGATTCAGTACACGTTCTTCTTTGAGGATGTTCATTTCCAGTTGGTGGGTTTCCTCAAACGACGGAGGGTTGATTTGATTCTGGAACTCCGGATCGATTTTAAGCTGGCTCAGTTTTGTCATAGGCAAACCATCCTTTCTGAAATGAAATAGAATATCATTGTTCTTACGCCGTTCTCTCTGCACGGGTTTCCTACCCCCTTCCGGCGGCGTTTTCCGGCTCTCCCATTTGGGGGTCATGGCTGGGTATCCCATGCAGACGGTCATGCGGTTTTCAAGGTTCAATAGGGGGGGGTGAAACTAGATTAACACATTCATAGAAGAATTTTTAGGAGGTCGTACCTCCGGTTTTGGGTTGTAAAAAAGCGGAAGTAATGCTTCCGCTTTTTTACTGCAAACCATTGAAAAAATCATATCACATCGTAAGTTTTATTTTTAGAAACTGGTAGTTCCGGTTTTTAAAAACATGAAGTGAATTTCAAGGCAAAATCGGAACTGCTGGTTCCGGTTTTGCGTATCAACGTGATTTCAAATTTTGGGTGCCGTTCTCTCTGCATGGTGTTCCTGCCCCCCTTCCGGCGGCGTTTTCCGGCTCTCCCACTTGGGGGTCATGGCCGGGTATCCCATGCAGACGGTCATGCGGTTTTCAAGGTTCAATTGGTGTCTTGCTGGTAGCTTATCACACTTTCAAAAGAATTTTTAGGACCTGACAGGTCCGGTTTTGAGGGAGTAAACCGGACACAGTAGGTTCGGTTCGGTGAACGTCTCCGAATAGAGCATACCACAATAACACTCAAATTTTTAGGAAGTGATACTTCCGCTTTTCACCTTCAAAACCGGAAGTAATAGTTCCGGTTTGATGCGATATTGAATGAATCAACGACAATTTTATAAAGCACGTTTTTCTAAGAAAATTCACTTATTCAGCGTCCGTTAAGATGCAGAACTAGCGCATTCTTGTGCTGAACATCGGGTTTGAGCGAAGCTCAACAAGTGTTTTTGAATTTGGATTTGAAAAAATCGGATTCAAAAATTGCGAGGTGGTATCGGCTCGCCCTGCTTGCGGCGGTTGCAAACTCGAAAATTTTTGTGCAGAAAAATAACCGCCCGCTTCAAGTTGAACTTGAAAACGGACGGTCTCGGTTGCAAAATGTTTTTCAAATTTGGAGGGTGCATTGAGAGGCTTCATAGCGCCCGCAAGCAGTGTGTCTGTATATACAAACACCATTTTTGCTTCGCAAAATGCTTGTTGGGAACACCCAAACCCGTGAACCGCATCCGCTGGATGCAGGCTGCTCGATGGTATCGCTTTACAAAACTCCAGCTTACAGTATGTTCACCTAAACAGGTAAAATTGTTTCCTATTAGGCGGCTACGATCGTAATCTTCGGATTCATTGTCGGGTCAAGAAGTCCTAAAATGGTACTCATTGCATCACTGGAAATCTTGATATCCCCATAGCCAGAGTCCATTTTTCCGTTAGGTCCAACTCCATCAAGGAAAAGTACAGAGCCTCCATTTGCCGAAGCGCTATGCGCGGTTTGTCCATCGCCGTTGAATCCAAAGCAGATACAGGCAGTCGAGGATTTCTTCGAGAATTTCACATACATATTCTCACAGCCTCCTTTATCAGCCCAATCACGGGACACATTGGAACGAGACTGAAGGGTATTGTAGAAGGCCGAGCTCGAGTCACAGACCCAGACACTGTCCTCGTTGATCTTGATAAAAGGAAGTTTTGTATTCTGCGTCGTATTAGAGAACGCAAAGCAGATAGGGAATGTCCCCGCCGGAGTCTTATGGTCTCCCTCCGTCTTGTGCTCAGTAATACCGTTGGAGCCGATAAATGCAGCTGTCTGAAAGTCCTGAATCCACTGTCCATCCTGATAGTGCTGCAGTGTGAGAACTGCAGTATTTCCCGAGGCTTCTACCCGGATATTCTGGGTGGAATCCAGTACGACTTCCGGAGCGCTGCTTTCTGCCTCAGACGTAGCAGAAACTGTGGTGGAAGCGGCAGAAGAAGCATCCGGCCGCGATTCAGGCAGGGCAGTTTCACTGGAAGAAATGCTGCTTTCTGCCTGCGCGGCCGATGCTGCGGAAACATCGGCCACAGAAGGTGCAGAGGGATTTTGTTCCGAAGGCTTGCTGTTAAGGAACACAAACGCAAAACCTCCCAGCAAAAGCACAACAAGCACAATAACAAGAATAACCCACCAATTATGAGGACGGACAGGTCGGGGCGTTTCTGCTTTTGATGGCTTAGAAGCAGTTTCCTTCGGAGGATTCTTTTCTCCTGTTTCGGGCTTGGGCGCAGTCACAGGAGTAGGTCCTTCCTTTTCCTTTGAAGGGGGAGTATATGCAGGCATATTACGAGTTGGCTGACGTACTACTTCCGGAGATTGCCCCTCTTCACAAACGCTCTGGGTGGGCGTATTTGTTTCTTTGGTAGGCTCGAGATCTAACGACAGTTTTGGCATTTCTACAGGTGTTGGATGTTGCTGCCTCCGGACAGGTGTTGCAGGGACAGGCTCTTCTGCGGGAGGCTCCGGTGATGCCGTGTTATTCTCATGAGATTCTTTTTCAGAGTCAAAAGATTTGCCACATACAGAGCAGAATCTCTGATTTTCAAATCGCGCAGGCGTGTGACAATAAGCACATATTTTCATAATTTATTCTCCTGAAATTTCTCCACAGGATTAGTTGAACATATCATAGATTTCTTTTGCTGCATGGTAGATATCAGAAGCAGTTTGTACACCATCCTGAATTTTTTTCAAAGCATCTTCCGGGGTCATGTTCCATGGATTCGAGCTATCTGCGGTTGAACTGCTTGCAGAAGAGCTTTCGGTCGGCGCACTGGGTTGAGGTGCAGAAGGGGGCGTGCTTTCTGCTCCGCTGGAGTTCTTGTTACCGGAGCCATTTTTGCTATTCGAAGGAGCAGGTTCTGCTTTTGGCGAAATTTGAATAACCTTCTCTTCCTGATACGGAATGGAAGCAATCGCTACACCGTGGCCGTCAGGAGAAGCGTCGTACCAGTAAATCGTGTCGAACCGGATAAATGCAACCTGATTATCGCTAATCTGCTCCACCGTCGTGCGAGTTCCGTTAACAGCAGTGTAGCTACCAGACTGAGTCCCTGAATCACTTGCGGCTGTGAAAGTCATAGTACCATTCTCATAGCCATCCGTATAGTTGCCAGAAAATTCAAGAACGGTTCCGTCTGCAATTGTTTTACGGTAAGTACCCATGCCGTTGGGAAGATCATTATTCCACGAGCCACTGTAAATACTATGATTTACGGCAAACAGCTGAATACCGTTTCCAAAACGCTTTCCGTTGTTCATCTGACCATAATAGAGACCGTTGCCATCGGATACAAGCATCTGCGAACCGCTCGGCAGACTTGCCCGGATAATATCCCATTCTGAGCTATTGGTCATCAGCCAACCATTTGCGTAAGTCAATACATTTTCATCCAGAGAACCAGCAGTCTCGAGCTGCTGTAATACAGTCGTTAGCGCATCGAAGTCACCAGCCTCGAACAGACTGATAATGTTCTGATACGACTCTGTCATCGAACTCAGCTCCGCCAGATATGCTGCGGGTTCCTCGATTTCCTGACCATTTACGAGCAACTTTTTCAGCACAGGCAAGCTGTTAACCGCCTGAACCTGACATTGGTCTACGCCAAGTGTCGTCAGACCGGTCAAAGCGGCAACAGGAGTATAATCAATGATTTTATTTTCGTCCAAAAAAAGCTCTTCCAGATATGTACAATTTCGGAGGAAAGAAATATCGGTCAGGCCATTCCCCGAAAGGTCCAATTTGCGAAGAGAGACGGGCCAGCTCACACCATCGCACTGGCTGCTGCTCAACTGACAGTTTGTCAGGGAGAGGGATTCCAACGCTGAAAGGGACGCCAGCGAAGAAAGCCCGTCCGGAAAAACAGCACCGTCAATAGAAAGCTCCGTCAACGCCTGCAGCGTGCTCAATTCATTCAGCTTTCTGGCGTCCAAATCGATATTTCCAGTAATCGTTAGACTGGTCAGACCAGACAACCTGCACAGGTTGTTCCAATCTTCATCCGAAGGAGATTCAACGGAAAGACTGGCGGTATCTGCAATGCTATAAGAAATGCCTCCAACGGTCGCATTTTTGCTCAGCGCGATTTTTTTCCAGAGGAAAAAGCCGCCGAGCAATGCAGCTGCAAAGATAATAACAAGCAGAACCAGAAAAACCTTTGGTGGGCCTTTTTTTGACTGAGAAATCGGCATTTCCGAAACGGCATCCACCAAATCAGCCGGCGTATCCGGTAAAGTCTCGGATGAAGCCTCGGGTTCCGGTCGTGTTTGAAAGAAAGATTCTGCCGGGGCGTTCTGCACTTCTTCGGCAGGAAGCGACGGGATATTTTCAGGCTGAGAAGATTTCGAGGCCGGTGTTTCAGGCTGAACAGGAAGCACCGGTATAGGTTCCAGAGGCGGAATTCCAACGGGCTTTTTCGGTTCAGGTCGAACCGTTTTGCGTCGAGCAGGTGCGGCGGCAGGCTCAGCCGGGACTTCGGGCTTTGGCTCCGCAACCTTCCTCCGCGCAGGAACATTTTCGCTCTTTTCCTCGGTTTTACTCTCCTGAGGCTGTTTCGGAACACGAACTCTCACAGGAGTTTCGGGAGCTTCAGATTCATTCGTTTCAAATGGCCTGCCACATTTAGCACAGAATTTTTGTTCATCCAAACGTGCAGAAGTGCCGCAATATTGACATACTTTCATAACATACTTCCTTAAAAATAACCTTCCGTATGATTCAGGCTCGTGCAAAATGGAATCGGAACGGTTCCGCACCGGGGAGCCCAACAATGGCATCGCCTAACCCCAGACGCGAAATATCCCAGTCTTCTACAACGTAGGCATCCCGTATCTGTTCAGAGATGCCGCGTCCCTGCACCGCTGACATAAACACCTCTTTCTTTCGGTTCTGTCCAAAGAATTCTTTAATATACCGGACAGAACCTGCATCGTTGCATCGAAAAAAGATGCCCGTCAGGAAACCAGATAGCAGACTGTGTGCACGAGCTTCACCATAGATATCAGCGATCTGCTCGATATTCTGATAACCAATCAGAAACTTGATGCCCAAACTACGTCCAAAGTTAACAGCGTCATCCACATGACGCAGATTAGGCAGAAGACTGAACTCGTCCGTGATAAAATAGACGCTTCCTGCACTCTTTTTGCGGCAGAGTGCTTCTTTGATTGCCAAATCAAACATCAGGCTGTAAATGGGAGCCAGCATAGAACCAATGCCCAAATCATACTCAATAAAAACGCAGCGCCCACCTTTTGCACGTACAAGCTGACGGAGAGAAAGCGTTCCTTTCTTTTTGAAGTTTCCGATGAACATCTCCCGCACGGCCTGCTGCATCTCTGACAAAACGCCCTGCGTCTGTGCAGAAGAATCGTCCGCAATATAACTTACCATAGATCGTGTAGACTTACGCATATTCAGCAACCTGCGCAGGTCAGAAGACGGTGTGCTGTCCAGAAAATCTTTGAGATGTTCATTGTTCATGAGGTCTTCTTTTCCGTAGTCGATAAAATGCGCCAATACAGCTGAAAAAATATCTTTAGCTGCATTTGGAAAGAACGGCTGATTTGTTTTTTCGATTTTTTCTCCGAAGAGCGCATTTGCAATTTCGATGATATTTTCTTCCATATGCTCATCGTGCTCAATTTCATTATAGATATTCCAGTAGTCCGGGCCGTTCGGACCAGTAGCTGTACCGTCATTGCTGATAACAACATCTCCGGGCGAGTAGAATTCCCGATAAAAGTCTCCTTTCGTATCGAAGATTATCACAATATCTTCCGTTGTGAGATTGTTCAGCAGTTGATTCAGCAGCTGATTGATCGTGTTCGTCTTACCAGTACCAATACCTCCCAGAAGCATAATGTGCCGGCTGAGCAGATTTTCATCCAAATTGATGACTTGCCCTGCGCTGCTTCCATCTCCACGCAAAGTACATTTCACAGGGCCAACCGGATAGGGTACTGGTTTATCGTGAAGCAATCGACCATCAAATACTTCTATTTTTTTCATCAGTTCCACTTGCAACCGCCTCCTTATTATTGACTGATTCCATTATCTTGCGAGCTTGATTCTGCCGGAGCTTCCGCGCTACCAGAAGACGCGGGATCCTCACCCGAAATACCATTGTCTTGATCATTAGAAGCATCAGGCACACTGTCTCCATCGGAAATCCCGTTGTCCTCTTTGGAAGCTGGAGTTTGACCTGAATCGTCATCCGAAATGCCGTTATCGCTGGCTTGAGAGGGAGAATCCTCGGGCGTATCAGAGATGCCATTTTCTTCCGCACTCATCGCCGCCGCATCGGAAGAGCCGTCTTCGATTCCGTTGGACTCATTCTCTTCATCCTGCGGGTCATCTGCATCTTCGATTCCGTTTTCATCCTCTCTGTTTTTGTCGTCTGTTTCATCATCGTCAGGGTCTTGTTCTTCGTCATCGATTTGATCTTTATCAGACGCCTTGCCTTCGGTGGCCTCTTCGGCGTCCTCGGGATTCTCGTCCTCACCGTTTTCTTCAGTGTCCTCGGGTACCTCGTCCTCGCCGGTTTCTTCAGCATCCTCGGGTTCCTCGTTCTCACAGTTCTCTTCGGCGTCCTCAGGATTCTCGTCTTCGCCGGTTTCTTCGGCGTCCTTAGGATTCTCGTCCTCACCGTTCTCTTCGGTGTCCTTAGGATTCTCGTCCTCACCGTTCTCTTCGGTGTCTTCGGGGTTCTCGTCTTCACCGTTCTCTTCGGTGTCCTCGGATTCCTCGTCCTCGCCATTCTCTTCGGTGTCCTCGGATTCCTCGTCCTCGCCGTTCTCTTCAGTGTCCTCGGATTCCTCGTCCTCGCCGTTCTCTTCGGTGTCCTCGGATTCCTCGTCCTCGCCGTTCTCTTCGGCATCCTCGGGATTCTCGCCCTCGCCGGTTTCTTCAGCATCCTCGGGTTCCTCGTTCTCACCGTTCTCTTCGGCGTCCTCGGGTTCCTCGTCCTCATCAGCTTCTTCGGTGTCCTCGGACTCCTCTCGCTTACGGTCATCTTCTGTCTGGTCAGACTTTTTATCCTCGTTATTATCTTCCCTTGCCGAGGGAGGCAATCCACTATAATCAGCAGGTGCATATTCGTCTCGGATATCAAAGTCCACTTGATCAGCTTCTTCCATCAGAGCCTTATATTCTTCTGGCGACATTGATTCTCTGGCAGCATCCGGATTAGGGGCATCATAGATTTCATCTCCCAGAGAGGCAACGATTCGTTCCTCCTCCGCTTGATCGGCGTAACTTTCGTTTGAAAAAGAAAGATGAACATTTTCGGTATGACCATCCGGATATGTAATTTTGTCATTGACCATAAAAGCCGAGGGGCGGTCTCCGGACTTTCCATCCACATAAGCGATTTTCGTACTGTCGATAGACGCTCCATTTTTCAAGGCATCCGTTTCGCCGCGCTCCATACCCCGCCATCCATAGCGGTTCACATCGTGGTGCTGAGGGACAATATTGCTAGGGTCATTACTTCCTCCAAGAGAAGATGCCTGAATATGGCCTCGCTCATCGCCAGGAAGGTAGGCGCTCGTTCGGGAAGGCATTCCTTTGTGATTTCCCTTTGTAATTTCAAGATTGCCATTGGACGTTACTGTTCCTGTGTTTGGATCAACAACAGTATAGTTGCCTCTTAAATTTTCTCCCGTTTCAGAAGTTCTGCCATGTAACTCCCTGTTTGCCGAAGCTGTAGGTTTCTGGAGCGCGGCTCCACGCTCCCATCCATCGGATTGGCGCTCTGCAACGATATCTCTTTCCCGCTCAGGAACACCCGGTCGGCTATCCGAATCGGCGGAATTTGAGGCCGCATTGGAGGCTGTCTGAGAAGGGAATGACAAAAGACTATCCTGAAAACGTTCTCCCCGAATCTGCGCTGCCGACTTGCCTACAGGCGCGGCAGACTGCACGTTGCTGGGTGCCTGATCATTGGCGATCTGGACAGGCACTTTCAGTCCCAGCTCCTTTGCCGCAAGGACACGATGTTTACCGTCATCCAAAAAGGACATATTTCCGTTTGCGTCCCGATTGACCTGAATCATATTGTTTGGATTATAGTACGCATCCAGTGTGTTTCCTAGATTAGGGTGCTCCGCTCGGATCTGTGCCGGACTTTTTCCCTCGGCCAACATGGACTGTACCGCTGGAAGTCCTCTGGCCTGATCCAGATAAAAATCTTTATTGGCACCGTGATTTTCCCAAAATTGTTTTTCGCTGGCACGCCGGTTCCAGAAGTGAGTGGAAGGAAGCCCTCGAGCCGTGGACATATCGATATCCTCTGCCGGAATCGTTGCAGAACAATTACCAATCTTATTTCCTGCCGCGTCATAGTTTATGGCATTTGCCTGAGAATTTGCGCAACATTCAGCGATTCGGTCGCTTGGTGTCAGGTTATCGATTCGAGCAAAACGGGTCGCTCCCGGCTGGACGTGATCAAAATACCAACTAACATCAGCGTCTCCATTTTGAGGATCGATAAAGTAAGTCTTTCCATCGCGCTGCTCTGCCACGAAAACATGTCCATCAAATCCACTACCATCAGAAGTGGCCCAGCCGACATCTATTTCCACACGGGCCCCATCGCCGTAAGATGCCATTGCCCGTTCGATTGCCTCGCGGCCGCTGCCGGGAGTTTTGTGGATAATAGGGTCTTCCCATGCATCAAACGGGTCATAAGACAGGCCATTCGGGTCATCCGTGTACGGCAACGCGCTGACATCATAGCCACGTTTCCGCAGTTCGTAGGCGGGCACACAGTGCGTGCAGTTTCCAGACCATGCAAAATTGGCATCGTTTACCTCATCATGCCCGTTTGGATTGATTTTAGAAAGAGCCTCTTCCATACTTTCCGGAAAGCGGACTCGCCCAAGATCTTCAATTCTCATATGATATCAACATCCTTTACCAGTTCCAAAAAGAAAAGCGTCACGGATGGATAAAGGCCGCTTCATCAAGAATCCTAAATCCTTCCTTGCTGGGCAGGGAAATAAAGCTGACCGCACCGGTCATTTTATTGATGCAGATATAGTGTCCGCCTGCCTTTCTGCGCCCATCCCCAATACAGCCATAGAAGATCCACATTTCCGGATGGTTCCATGCGCCTGTGACTATTTCGCCGGTTTTTGAATAGTGATTTTTTGCAACCGCAAGCCCTTCTTCAAACTTGACCATAGAAATCTCCTGTCAAAAATGGGTCTCTTCTTGCAAAGAGACCCTTAAAAATCAGATAATAATCTTTTTTTACACAGACAGACAAAAGTCACTCCGTTTTCCATTTGGCAATGCCATAATCACCAAGTTTTTGGATATCATTGATGATGGCACCAATTTCGCGGATTGCTTTTTCTGTCTCGTCAGTAGGCAGAACCTCGTTATATCCCATATACTGCGCATCGATGACATTGCCAAGCGCAGCAAAACCAGTCTTTTCGCAGCGGATGGGAATAACGGCCTCGCCTGTTTTGGTGCGGACAAGAAACTCCATGTTCGGTTTGAACGCAAACGCAAAGACACAGGCGGCCAGCAGGACACCAAAAATAAGATAGGGGACATAGATAAAGATTTGGCTAAGAACAGTCAGAAAGCTGCTCTTGAAATAAATCATTTCTCTTAACACAGTAAACAAACCTACACTGGCGGACAGGAAAACACATTTGCCAGCATACTGTTCCCGCGGCATCCATACAAACGCAGGCACAGCCACAGCAAGAGCCAGAACATAGACGAGAAGCTGACCAAACGCTTTCAGTGTTCTGCCCAGAAAACCGCCAAAACCAACTCCGATATAACCGATTGCAACACTGAGCGCAAAAATTAGCAGAAGATCCAGAATGCTGAAGCGAAAATTGCGTACAATCTGGAAACCGGCAACTTCATCAATGGAGAACTCATGCTGGATCGTTGTTTCTCCTACTGGAGCTGTTCCTTTTGCCCGAAAAAGAATTCGCTTATTCGTTAGCTGCAGACGTCCCTCTGCTCGGGCACCCTTGATTCGAGAACGCATGACACACAAATTATACTGGCGCACCGGAATTTCACTCTCATTAGGAGCAATATTATCCGGCACAATTTTCTGTCCGCGCTCATACTGAACATCCGGATTCCGGCCAGCAGAACCAAAGGAAAGGGAACCCGCTGTGGAATCAGAAGAGAATTTGAAATTTAGGCCATTTTTTTTCGTGCAGCTGCACCGTTCACCCTCCTGAATGGGTTTTCCGCATCTTGTACAATAAGGCATGATCAACACTCCTTTAACTTTTACATCTGGAAGCTGATGCTTTCCAGTGCCCATACTCCATCTTCATACACATAAGTAAACGCTGCCTGACCATAGCTGGTGCCATTATCTATTCCAGTCTCACCGCTCCAGTAATTCTGCCAACGGCGCGCATAAGAATAATCAAACCTCATAGTACAGTTATACTGGATCGTAGATGCATCAAACACCTGCTGAGAGGATTGATCAGTGGTAGCAGTGACCTGAATATTTGTAAAGCCAGTATTGTTGCTCGTATCATAAAGACGGGATTTCAAATCAGAGAAACGGTCTGCCACATTGTTGTCAGCGTCACCGGACTTTACGATATCAGCAGGGAAATCCTGCCGAGCGATTGCCGCTGTAAGAATAGAATTCAGCTGGTTCTGCGCCTGTGCATAGACAGCATTCACTGTATCTGCATTGTAGTTTACAGCATAGACCGTATAGCTGTCTCCGTACCCCGGCGAAGGGACAAAGCTGTCTTCTGCGGAGCCAAGAGAGTTTGACACTGCGATATCATGCCCCGTACAGAACAACGATGGAATAGAATAGCGGTCGTAATTTTCATAAGCTGTCGAACCGTCTAGGATAATGCCATCGACAGAGACTGTCGAGCCTGCCGGAACAATCACTCCGAAATCAGAGGAAATATAGTCCGAAAGAACTTTATAACGGTTGATAAGACCAAAGAAAAGAGGAACATTGACGACCTCTACAGAGGTGCTGTGCGTAGAAGAGTCCCCTCGCACATAATAGGTGATATAGTAATTTGATGTGATATCAGATTCTATGGAAGAAGTAGTATACTCCTTAATCTCATAATCACCAATATTATGAGCCTGATATCCCAGAGACCGGAAGAACTTATCAAATTCGGACGCATTTACAAACTGGCTTTCCGGAAGATCCAGGCAAGCATATACAGCACGGCTGTCGTTATTCATCAACGCCTTAAAATATCTCCGGGCAACACTTTCTCCGGAAAGAACGGTCGCATTTGCAATGGACAGAGCCAAAAAGCAACCAACGGCTGCCAAAACAGGGAACGCGATTTTAGGATGACGCTTGAAAAAACGCTGGATCTTTTTGCAGAGGGATTTGGTAACGCTCTGAATCTGTTGCCACACATATTTCCAATCGACTTCAGAAGTTTCTGGAAAATTCTGGTTGTCAATCAATTCTGAGCCGCAATAGATACAGTACCTGTCTTCCGAGGAATTTTCCTTGCCGCAATTTGGACAATACATGAAAATCTCACATCCTTCTAAAAATTCGTTTGCTTTCTTGATGAAAATTATGAGAAACAAACTATTGTTAGTATACTCTGTAATAAGATTGCCGTCAATCAAAAATTAAAAATATAATTGTCTTTTCTCCTATACGGCTCCATTACTCTGATGCCAGAACGATGCCCACTGGTTTACGGAAATCCACAAACCGGTAGGCATCGTGTTCTTTATGGGAATCTTAATCTTCCAGCCTGCCATGGTCGCAGCCAAGGGAGAGGTAGTGTTCTATCTCGCCACTCAGCACAAGCTGTGCATACTCCAGAGGTTTGTTGTACAGCAGCCAGTCCAGTTCTGCCCGCTGTGCAGGGGTATTGCCGTATTCGTCCTCAATGGCAAGGCAGTCGATGGCAAGCACAACGCCATCTGCAAATTTTGCCTCTACCCGGTTGGTATCCATGTTAAAATTACAGCTCAAAAGTTTCATCATTGCCATTTTCTCCTGAAATCCATTGTTTTAACGTGAATCGCCATCCATCCCCACAGCTTTGTGTGGGGTGTGTAACCGCATGGTTCGGGAGAGCGCTTGCATGGCATGCAAGAGGTCACCGGTTCGATCCCGGTAATCTCCACCAGAACCAAAGCACTACACAAAAACGTGTGGTGCTTTTTTGTTGCTGCCAAACGAGTGAGGGTTTAGCTCACCCAGGAGAGTGCCGTGCATGGACTGCAAGAGGGTCACCGTGATCAGAATCGGCCCGGTAATCTCCACCAGAATGAAAGCACTACACGGAAACGTGTGGTGCTTTTTTGTTTTATCTGCCGTTCACCTTACGTCCCCTTTCATGAAAAAAGCGTTTGTCGCAGCCCGTAGGCCGTGACAAACGCTTTTTATTTTACTGTGCGCCCAAGCGCATTTTGAAGTCCTGATAGCCGAAGTGCACCAGTTCCCTGCAATTGCCGTCTGCGCCCAGCAGCCAGATGGGCGGCAGGGGCATCCCGTTGAAGGTGTTGTTCTTGCAGGTGGTGTAGATGGCCATATCGCCGAAGATGAGCTTATCACCCTCGGCAAGGGGGGCGTCAAAGCTGTAATCCCCGATGATATCCCCCGCAAGGCAGGTGGGGCCGCCCAAGCGGACAGTGTGCGCCTTCTCCCCTGCCTCGCCGGCGTCCAGCAGCGGCGGGCGGTAGGGCATCTCGATGACATCCGGGGTGTGGCAGGCTGCGGACATATCCAGAATGGCAAGGCTGGTATCTCCGTTGCGCAGGGTGTCCAGCACGGTGGTAACCAGATAGCCTGCATTCAGCGCCCAAGCCTCGCCGGGCTCCAGATACACCTGTACGCCGTACTTCTGCCGCACCGAGAGGATGCAGTTTTCCAGCGTAGCAAGGGCATAGCCCGGGCGGGTGATGTGGTGTCCCCCGCCGAAGTTGAGCCATTTCATTCTGGGCAGCAGGTCTGCAAACTTTTTCTCCACTGCGGCCAGCGTTACCGCCAGCGCATCGGCGTCCTGCTCACACAGGGTATGAAAGTGCAGACCGTCCAGCAGGGCGGGCAGCTCCGGGTGCGCTGCCACGGCGGCGTCCCACTGAGCACGGGTGGTGCCCAGACGGCTGCCGGGTGCGCAGGGGTCGTAAATTTCGTGACCCTCCTGCGTGGAGCACTCCGGGTTGATGCGCAGACCGATGCTTTTGCCCGCTGCCTTTGCCGCCGGGCCGAACTTTGCCAGCTGGCTGGGCGAGTTGAACACGATGTGGTCGGCGTATTGCAGCAATTCCTCAAACTCATCTGTCCGGTAGGCGGCACAGAACACATGGTTCTCCTTCTCCGGCAGTTCTTCCCTGCCCAAGCGGCTCTCGTACAGGCCGCTGGCCTCGGTGCCCGCCAGATAGGGGGCCAGCACCGGGTAGAGGTCGTAGTTGGAAAAGGCCTTCTGGGCCAGCAGGATCTTGCAGCCTGTCCGCTGCTGCACGCCCAGCAGGATCTCGCCGTTGCGGCGCAGCTGGGCTTCGTCCAGCAGATAGCAGGGGGTGGGCAGGCGGTGCAGCTGCGCCTCGGACAGGTTTGCCAGCCCCGCAAAGGGCGGGCGGCTGTCGCGCACCCGCATCAGTCCACCAGAGCCGGGTTGTGGCTCTCGGAGCGGGGCAGGCCGTACTTATCCAGTGCATCCAGATACGGATCGGGATCAAACTCCTCGACAGTGTGCACGCCCTTGGTGGTCCACTTGCCGGTGAGCAGCATCAGGGCACCGCACATAGCCGGCACGCCGGTGGTGTAGCTGATGGCCTGACTGCCCACTTCCTTGTAGCACTCCTGATGGTCGCAGACGTTATAGATGTAGTAGGTCTTGTCCTTGCCGTCCTTTTTGCCGGTAAAGATGCAGCCGATATTGGTCTTGCCCTTAGTGCGGGGGCCAAGGCTGGCAGGGTCCGGCAGCAGTGCCTTGAGGAACTGGATGGGCACGATCTCCTGTCCGTTGAAGTTGACGGGGGTGGTGGACAGCATACCCACGTCCTCCAGACAGCGCATGTGGTCGAGGTAGCTCTGGCCGAAGGTCATGAAGAAGCGGATGCGCTTTGCCTCGGGGATGTTCTTGGCCAGAGACTCGATCTCCTCGTGGTGGAGCAGGTACATATCCTTCTGGCCCACCTGATCAAAGTTGTACTCCCGCTTGATGCTCATGGCCGGGATCTCCACCCAGTGGCCGTTCTCCCAGTAGCTGCCGGGGGCAGACACCTCGCGCAGATTGATTTCAGGGTTAAAGTTGGTGGCAAAGGCATAGCCGTGGTCGCCGCCGTTGCAGTCCAGAATATCGATGGTGTCAATGGTATCGAACTCGTGCTTTTTGGCATAGGCACAGTAAGCCTGGGTCACACCCGGGTCGAAGCCGCTGCCCAGCAGGGCGGTCAGGCCGGCTTCCTCAAACTTTTTGGCGTAAGCCCACTGCCAGCTGTAATCAAAGTAGGCAGAGAAGCCGGCCTCCTTGCAGCGCTTCTCGTAGATGGCGCGCCACTCCGGGTCGTCGGTGTTCTCGGGCTCGTAGTTGGCGGTGTCCATGTAGTTGACGCCGCAGGCAAGACAGGCGTCCATGATGGTCAGATCCTGATAAGGCAGGGCGATGTTCATCACGAGGTCGGGCTGGTAGGCCTTGATGAGGGCGATGACCTCCTCCACCTTGTCTGCGTCCACCTGTGCGGTGGTGATCTTGGTGGCGGTGGTGGGAGCCAGCTCAGCAGCCAGCTTATCGCACTTTGCCTTGGTACGGCTGGCGATGCAGATCTCGGTGAACACCTCGGGCACCTGGCAGCACTTATGGATGGCAACAGAGGCCACGCCGCCGCAGCCGATGATCAGAACTTTGCTCATGTCGGTTACTCCTTTATCTGTAAAATGGTAGGTTCGTATTTATACCTGAAAGCCCGGCCAGCCCTTGTCCAGCGCGATCAGGGTCTCGCGCAGCACCTTGCAGGCGGTGGCGGTGGAAACGCCGGTGGTGTCCAGCGTGGGGGCAAGCTCGTTCAGGTCTGCACCGAGGATGTTAGCCTTGGTCACGGTGCGGATAGCCTCCAGCAGCTGCAAAAAGCTTACGCCGCCAGCCTCCGGGGTACCGGTGCCCGGGAAGCAGGAGGGGTCAAGGCAGTCCAGATCGATGGTCAGGTACACCGGCACCTTGCTCTCGCACAGCTGTGCGGTCAGTTCGGCAAGGCCGGTAAAATCAAACTTGTGCATCTCGGTGTGCTGGGCAGCAAACTCAAACTCTGCCCGGTCGCCGCTGCGGATGCAGAACTGATGGATGTGGCCGTCCCCTACCAGCTCGTGGCAGCGGCGCAGCACACAGGCGTGGCTGAGCTTCGCGCCCAGATAGTCGTCCCGCAGGTCGGCGTGGGCGTCGAAATGGACGATGTGCAGGTCGGGGTATTTCTTCACCGCAGCACGCACCGCACCCAGCGTGACCAAATGCTCGCCACCCAGCAGCAGCGGGAACTTGCCGTCCTTCAAAATTTCCTCTGCCCGGGCCTCGATATCGGCCAGTGCCAGCTCGCTGGAGCCGAAGCACAGCTCCAGATCGCCGCTGTCGAAGATGTCAAAATCGGTCAGGTCGGCGTTCTGGTAAGGGCTGTAAGTCTCCAGACCGTAGCTCTCGTGCCGGATGGCCGCCGGGCCGAACCGTGCACCGGGGCGGTAGCTGGTGGTGGAATCGTAAGGCGCACCGTACAGCACGATGCTGGCGGCGCGGTAGCTGCTGTCGCAGCCGATAAAGGTCTCAACGTTGGGGTGCATCAGTGTTCCTCCACTTCCCGCAGCATCTCCTCCAGAAAAGCCGGCAGGTAGAATGCTCCGATATGCAGTTTGGTGGTGTAGTAGCGGGTGCGCATATTCAGCGCCTTCCACGATTCAGCGTCCAGATCATCGATGGGATGGTATTTTTTGCTTGCAAAGCCGAACAGCCAGTACCCTGCCGCAAAGGTGGGGATATGCGCCTGATACACCCGGCTGATGGGGAAGGTGGATGCAATGCGCTTGTGGCTGCGCTGCATGGCGCTGGCGTCCTCGGCGTAGAAGGGGCTGCCCTGCTGGTTGACCATGATGCCGTCCTCTTTCAGGGCGTTGAAGCAGCTGCCGTAGAACTCGCGGGTGAACAGACCCTCAGAGGGGCCGAAGGGGTCGGAGGAGTCCACAATGATAAGGTCGTACTCCTCCTCGCAGCGGCGGATATACTTCAAGGCATTCTCAAAATAGATATGCACCCGACGGTCATCCATACGGCAGGCATTGCTGGGTAGGTAAGCGCGGCAGGCCTCCACCACCTGCGGGTCCATCTCCACAAGGTCGATGCGCTCCACCCGGTCGTAGCGGGTCAGCTCCCGCACCACGCCGCCGTCTCCGGCACCGATGACCAGAATATCCTTGGCTTCCTTGTGCACCGCCATGGGCACATGGGTAATCATCTCGTGGTAGATGAACTCGTCCTTTTCCGTCAGCATCATGTAGCCGTCCAGGGTGAGGAACCGGCCGAACTCCGGGGAGTCGAACACGTCAATGCGCTGGAACTCGCTTTTCCCGCTGTACAGCTGCCTATCCACCCGGATGGACAGCTTGACATGGGGCGTGTGCATTTCGGAAAACCAAAACTCCATGGGTCAATACACTCCCTTCAACACATTCAGGCGGCGGATGTCCGGGTCCTCGGGGCCGGTCATGCTGCAGCCCTTGGCCTTGGCGTACTCGATGTAGTTCAGGATCTCCTTGGTGATGCGCTCGCCGGGTGCAAGGATGGGGATGCCCGGGGGATAGCACATGACGAACTCGCTGCACACCATGCCCTCGGTCTCCCGCAGGGGCAGGCTCTTTTTGGGGGCATAGAAGGCCTCCTGCGGGCTGGCAGCCACCACGGGGTCGATGTATTCCTGACTCAGCAGACCCGAGCCATCGGTGCGGTAGCGGCGCTTGATCTCGGCCAGCGCACTGACCAGCCGCTCGATCTCCTGGGGGCGGTCGCCGATGGAGAGGTAGGCCAGGATGTTGCCGATGTCGCCGAACTCGATCTGGATGTCGTACTCGTCCCGCAGGATGTCGTAGACCTCGATGCCGGCAAGACCAATATCCAGCGTATGGACGCTGAGCTTGGTGGTGTCAAAGTCAAAAACAGAATCGCCGTTGCACAGCTCCTTGCCAAAGGCGTAGTAACCGCCTACGGCGTTGATCTCCTCGCGGGCGTACTCGGCAATGTCTGCCACCTGATGGAACACCTGCCGTCCCCGCAGCGCCAGATTGCGGCGGGAGATATCCAGACTGGACATCAGCAGGTAGCTGCCGGAGGTAGTCTGGGTCAGGTTGATAATCTGACGGACATATCCGGCATGGACGTCAGGTCCAGTCAGAAGAAGGCTGGACTGGGTCAGGCTTCCACCGCTTTTATGCATGGATACAGATGCCATATCTG
>ENA-OPDJ01000655-OPDJ01000655.1-human-gut-metagenome-genome-assembly--contig:-NODE-655-length-25708-cov-5.104666_pt1 | contig 25708 bp, 28 predicted proteins | sample MGYA00241621_ERZ501505 | MGnify/ENA primary metagenome ERZ501505 (study PRJEB25962, sample SAMEA2042624) | human gut metagenome | biome: human gut; feature: human-associated habitat; material: faeces... | reverse complement strand
CGGCGCGGAGAGCATCTCCGTCAGCCTGCTCGTGCCGGTCTCCGGCGCAGAGGTCACGAACACGCAGGACCCCAACAGCAGCAAAACCATCTACTTCATCACCGCATGGCGCACGCCGCTCGACACATGGCGCGGCGCATTCGACAAAACCGGGGGCGCCCCGAACACACACAGCGCAAATGATCGCACACAGCGCGAGGCGGACGCACTGCAAGGCGTGCTCGCCAAGGCGGAGTCCGCGCGCACGCTCTTTACGCTCGACGCCGCGAACTGCGCGGCAGTCTGCTATTCTCAGAACAACGGGCAGAACGATGTGCTGCTCTGCGGCAGCATGAACGGCGGTGTCATTTCGCTGCCGAGGCTGGCGTTGGGCTATTACCTCTTACTATCGTTAGCACTCTTTATTACGCTGGGTATTGCATTTTTCGTCTGCCGCAGGAAGAAAACGGGCAAAGCGCTCGGCTATCTCGCGCTGATTCCTGCGAGCTATCTTGCCGGTCATCTACTCGTCAAGGGTTTCACGACGATGAGCTACCAGATGCAGCGCGACTTCTCGCTCATTATCCTCGCCGCCGCGCTGATCTACGCCGCGGTCATGCTGGCGATCAACCTCTGGCGGCAGAAGCGGGAGAAGGTGTAAAAGAGGAAGAGACGCATTCGCGTCTCTTCCTCTTTTGTAATCAAATTCGAATGCTCAAGGCCCTTTGAGCAAAGCCGTGATAGTCCGCAAATGCGCTTTTCAGGCCGTCGATTCCCTGCGTTTCCCATCGGCCTGCCAGATACAGCATACCGCACATACAGGCAAACTTTTCATAGTACGATCCGCAGACGGCCTCTTCAAGAAACTGCTTTTGCCTGTCTGGGTCCGTCTCCGTAAGCGCGAGGCGCAGTTTGGCACGGCTTGCTGCTGCGACCTCGGTAAGCTGCGGTGTATGCCAGTCCACACAGTCGATTTCTGTCGCCTGATAGGAGAGAAGATGAGCGAATCCCTCATGAAATGTGTAAGCATCCAATCTTGTCAAATAGTCTGTACTTTCCAATGCGGCATTTGCCGCCGGATAGCGGTGTCCAATCAAGAGATGCGTAATCTCATGCGTCAGCAGATTCCGAATGATGCTGTCGAGCTGGTCGAGCTCCGCATAATTGCACCAACGGATGAGGTCAAAGATGAGATGTGCCTGCCCATCGGGCGAGTGTGCCGCAACGGCGTCGTAAGGCTCGGGATAACCGACGATCAAATCAAGTGTCGGCTGTACCGTCTCCCAATCGGGGAAAAGCGTGTCCCAAATCGGGCGGTTGACGGGGACAAAGTGCGCAGCCGCTTCACAGATACGGCGTTCGAGCTTGCGCACAGTCTCTCGGAGAGCAAGATCCTCAGGCGGCGGAGTAAATGCATTCCTGCCAAGATCTGACGAAACCGAGGTGTGTTCAAAGAGCCATGAAGCACGAAAAGCGTCGACGCAGCTGCTCTCGATATATGCCTGTGCGATCGAACTGTCAATCCGCATTTTCAGTCCCTCTCTTTACGAAAAACCTCTTTTGCCGTAACAGACAAAAGAGGTTTTTCCTTGGCGCAGCGGGAGGGATTCGAACCCTCGTGAGGTTTCCCTCAAACTGATTTCGAGTCTTTTAGTCAGCGTGTCAAGACTTGGTCGTTTCGTGTCAGTTTCAGGTTGTTTCGTTTGCGCCGAAAGCCGCTTAAAACAAGGCTTTTTCGCCCTTGAAGCCTTGCTACGACTGCATTTTTTCAAAGTGGGTTCAAATCGGCATTTTTGCCGATTTTGGAGAGAAATCAGGGGAGACAGGAGAGAAATCACGAGAGAAGGCAATACAAAAATACATACACCGCAGAAAGGGCTTCAAACCGACGAAATCTATTTTTGAGGTGTATCAGATGATGAATCTACCGATTGACTGGGACAGCGTGCCCGATGTGATGAATAAGGATCAGTTTTATAGGCTCTGCCATATCAGCAAGTCTACGGCATTGCATTTGCTCAAAAGTGGCAAGGTTCCCTGTGAGTGGACGGGCAAGAAAACACGGTGCTATAAAATCAAAAAAGAGGATGTTCGGGCGTACCTTGAGGAACGAGCCGTTTATCCCGAACTTTATTCCGCACCGAGGGGATGGTACGGTGGTCATTATGTGGCGAAGCTCTCAAAGGAACTGCCCGAGGATGTACTTCGGCAAATGCACGACTATTATGCCAAACTGCTCAATAAATACAAAGATGTCGTGACCGTGCAGGATGTTGTCACCCTGACCGGCTACGCCAAAACCACCGTCAATAATTGGTGCAACCGTGGGCAACTTAAATCGTTCCGCAAAGGACAACTCTTTTACATACCGAAAATTTTCCTCATCGACTTTTTCTGCTCGCTGACCTTCCGTTCCATCACCCGCAAAAGCCTGTGGCATATCCAAACGCTGAACGATTTTCAAAGGAAGATGAAGCAGAAGAAATAAAAGTAACCACCTCTGCATTTTCGCAGAGGCGGCTGCTTGTCAATTAGTTATCATCTTCGTCATCCGACCAACCGGATATGATATGAAATTCACCCGAATCCATATCCATTGCCATATTCTCTCCCATACGCATCAGCAAATCGCCGTCAAAATCAATTGCCATATTGTCTGAGATTGTATGTGCAAAATCTCCGTCATCGTAGTCAAAAAAGTGTTTTCCCATAAATAAAACTCCTTACTCAATTCTAATGATTTCGTGATCTCTTGTTCCGTATATCCGTTTAACTTGATACAGGGATTCGCCAATCCAAAATGTGATTCTGTTCGCAGCTTCTTCATTTGTTGCAATGTTGGTGCAGAGTAAATTGCTTTTTGCGTTTGTTCCTCCGCAAGCTGACGGCAATATATGATGAATGTTCCACCCACAATATATTTTATGCCCATAATAGTTGACAGAGAAATTTTTGTTACCATAGCCGCCTTTACACATTAAATTCCCGTGAAAATCCTCTACATACTGTTTGTTGCCGTAGCACTCTTCCCAAAATCGCAGAGCGTTATATTTATTGATTTTCATTACTTTCACCTCCAATCCGGACAAAAAGTAAAACCATACACATTATGCGTGTATGGTCTCAATCTGTCCGAATTGGTACTTTACACGCATAACAACCAAGACGGTCACCTAAATGACTGTCTAAGAAGTATGGTGTAAAGCTTTGATACAGCAACTGGGCCCACCTCAAAGGAGAGGAGAATCTCCCGGAGCCTATCTTGTGGGTTCTCAACGGCGTAACGAGAATTTTAATCGACGTTGATAGTATCTTGGAATTACATATTTTAAGCTTGTAGAAGTTTTGAGTCCTTTGTCCTTTTCGGATTTCTCGTCGCTCCGTCATACAAATTACTTCAAATTTAATATAACCTACATCATAAATTATATCTTGGAAAGTAAATAATGTCAATTAGAAAATCTGCGATTTGAAAATTCGCATACTCGCACCTGCTTTTCGATTTTGCTAAACTGTAATCGAAAGGCAGGTGCATTATTTATGTCACGGTTTATAGAAGAATTTTACTACGGAAATATTGATCCGCAGGCACGCAGTACAAAAGAGAATAAAACGGTGCAAAAGCAAATGGAAGTCCTGATGAATAACGAGGATTTACTGACCAACGCCCTGACCGACAAGCCGAAGAAATGGTTTCTCGACTATGTGAACGCTTGGGGTGTTGTCAATGGCGAATCAAATCTCGACAGTTTCATTATGGGCTTCCGCCTCGGTGCAAACTTCGCCTATGAAGCTTTTGTAGAAACAAAAGCACCGTTTGAAGATTTGTTAAAGGAGTGATGATATTGAAACAGGAATTATACATCGTCAGTTTGCCGGACTATTCTGTTTCTCCAATAATATCAGGTGCTACAAAGGAATATATCGGTACAAAAGAAGATATTGCCGATGTAATCCAAGACGGTGAGGTTGTAATCGCTAAACAAGGCGTTGTATTGTCGGAGACGACTTATTATTGCCTTGCTGCAGAACATACTTTCATTAACACTTACGGATTTGATTACAATATTAAGACCGAAAAAACTGAAGCTGTAATTGTATACTTCTATGATGGAAAACGGTATATGAGATGTATCAAAACTAAGATGAAAGACTTGCAGATTGGCGTCGATGGCCAGAATTATTACAAACCTGATTCATTTATGGGACACCCGAATATACTTTTCATCGAAAACGGCTGGCTATGCTCAAAACTCTTCGCCGTAGAGCAAGTATTCGAAAGCAAGAGAGATTGCTTATTAGATATCAATAACCCTTCACCAATCAAGTTTGAGTGTTTTTACACCGATATTTTTGGTGACGGTTAATGAAGGAGGATTTATAATATGAAATTATTGTTTGAAGAGTATGGAGGCACATATACAATGCAAGGCGATTACCGTCTGCCAAATATAACCTTACCCGCCGAAGATGAACGCCCTATCGGCGTATGGGGACAGCGCCGACTTCGATATTTGAAGCAACACGACAAAGTCCTGTACTACAATTTGCTTACTTCCGGCAAACTCCATTCCCACCTTGCCGATACTGAGGAACAGGCACAACAACTCTTTTCTCGGCTGGTAAGAGGACTCGCCGAAAAGGAAGGCGTCACCGAACAACTAAAAGCAGCCGACCCAATGGCGTGGGTTGGTCGAATGAATAACATCCGCAACCAAGCCACCGAGATTGTCAACGAAGAGGTGGTGTTTGAATAGGTATCTAATATTTAGAAAAGCGACAGCTGGGAGACCTGCTGCCGCTTTTAACATATTTACTGATGGTTAAAGTTATTATATTATCTTATGGCAATATAGTTATACCGATGTTACAAGTTCCAACACATCAATAGTAGTTGAAAATACACCTATGGTATCACCATTTGAATCAAAAAATTCAAACTCAAAATTATCGTATTCTAAAACGATAGCGCCTTCAGTTCCAACTGGCAAATCCTTAAAATTTGCAGTCAATCTTACTACATCTAATTCTTTCATTTCCCTACTTAACCTCAACTTTTTGTAGTTCCTCGGCTTTGTAGGCAACAACATAAACACGATAAAGAAAACTTTCAGGAATCAAACGCAAAATATTTAAATGATTATCTACGCGTTTGATTCATTCAGCATATTCAAAATATTAAGTAGGGGCTTAAAGCCAGTAAAATCAATTTTTGCGTAATTTTGAAATATGTATTTGGAAAATATATCTTTGTTATAATACTTTTGTGGATTTTCGTCCTTCCTAGAAAACTTTCTGCCTCCAATTTCAATATTTAAAGTTTCTTCAGAAAAAAGGTCTTCCAATTCACACTCACTTTTACCCGAAGGTAATGGAACGGATACCAAACTTAATTTGCAGTTTGGTTCTAATAGCACATAATTTTCTTTTTCAAGTTGCTCTTTTTTTAGCTCACACAATTCGGCATAGCCGATAAACTTATTCAAAGGGCGTTTGGTATTCTTTTCGTTATCAAACAGCATAATGGTAGGGTGCGGTGAAAACTCAGTTTTATATTTTAGAAAATAATCGCAGAGATTATCTAATCCGTTTTTTCCAACAAAATAGTTATATAAGGATTTCATCGCATCAGCACCATCTAATCCCATCCCAAAAAAATAACTCCAATGCCTTGATCGTGAAAAGAAAGATAAATGATAACGAAATTTCCCATTGGAATCTTTTGTAATTAATTTGGGATATTCTTTATATAAACTTTTGAGTGCAGCTTTTATATATAGCACATCAGTTTTTCCTTCTGTAATTAAAAGCATTTGTTTGTTTGCAACGAAATATTTATAGAAAAGAAAATTCCTATAATCAGTTTCTTTCCCGGATAGTGAGCGATAATTATGTTTTGCACCGCTAATATCATGCTTATTACAGTAAAACTCTATTTGATCTATGAACGACAACCTACCTTCAAGTTGTGCAATCGTCCCCTTTTCGCCATCTACCTTAAATTCCCCTGTCGTATACAAAGTGTGCAACATGGCTCGTGTTGCTCTATAAAAATCACGTGGAATATTTATTTTCTGATTGACAACTAGTCCTGTTACCATTTGGCGTGAATCACGATATATAAGTCTAGTTTTTTCTTCATTTATTGAAAATCCGGATTTTTCGATTTCTTTTTTTAGAGCTTCAAAAAATTCATCTTTTTTATCTAAAAAATCCTTATTATTGGTTGAAAAAGTTAGATCATCTGCGTATCTTGTATAATCTAATTTATATTTTTTTGCAATTTTTAACACATGAATATCAAGCGTTTGACAAATTAAATTAGTAATTATAGGAGATGAAGGTGCACCTTGTGGTAAAATACCCTTATAACATGCAATTTGAGCGATAGTTACTGCAACTTCTTTAGGCAAGTTGAAGTAACGATTTGATAAAAAATATCCAAAAACCCTACCAAAGTGAAATGAATTAAAAAAGTTGTTTAAATCAACGCAAAAAATAAACCGCTTATTTTTGTGGATTCTAGCATTAGAAACAATACTTTTATTTTTTTCAAAAGCATGAGAAATATTAGCCTTAATGCCGTTTTCTTTTCGAAGTAGTGTCTGATATTCGTATAGGGCATTTGTTAATTTGCGTTGTATAATCTTTAGTGCACCCGAGGGAGCATAAATATTACGCAAAGTTCCATCTTTTTTGGGTATATCAAAAGAAGAGTAGAAAGACTCTACTCTTGCTTCAAAGAGAACATATGTCAATGTTTTTCTCTGTATTCCTAAAAAGTCCGCCAGTTGGTTACGTGATTGTATTTCATTAAACTTCATTCTTTTTACCTCGAAAAAGAAATAAGCGTGCAACAACTCATTACGCAAATAGCATATAACATCAATATATGATGATCTAAAAAGCGATAAAGAGGCAAACTCCCTGCCATTTTAGTCAACGCTTGCGAAACACAAGCACAAAATCTTGTTGCACGCTTATTAAATTATACCACTTTTGAAACAACTTTTCAATTAGATGAATTGAAAACTAAAGAAAATATTTTGTTATGCGATTAATTATAGAAGGTGGCAGAAGTTCAATTTACATAAAGTACCTAAAATCATAGGATTTATCAAAAAGGACTTCATTTTGTTTGGACATTCTCGAAAGAACTTTGGCAAAATCTAGGGTAACAGGTAATGATTTATACAAACTATCTCCGCTGTTCCAGTTCATTTTAGTCAACATTAGAATTTCTTCTGCTAAAACTCCACCTTCCGATTGCCCCCAAAATCGTTTGACAACCAGTGGTGCTGGAATGCCTCGTCCACCTTTGAAATAATTATATGAACCAGTCCATTCAGGTATATTAAGAGAACCGTGCGTCCAAATTAAAAAACTATCTTTATTGGTTGGTATTACAGTGCCTCGTTTAATAGCAAAATTTTCTGCCTGTCGAGTTGCTTGCATACCAAAGCGGATAGCTCTCCACGGAGAATGCTCTTGAATCTGCAATAATTCAACATCCACACCTTCGAAGGCCTGTGTTATTCCGATTATCTCTTCTTTCATAAAAGGTGTTGTTTTGTGAATTACCACACGATTGAGTTTAGCCGTAGGACAGCAATGATAATAGCTTTCTCGTAACTCTATCATCATTTCACGAGCTTCATTTCTGTCCATATAAGGATTTGATTTTTCAAAAAAGCAAGGGCTTTTAATTTTCCTTAAAATCATTCTAATGCCAGTTCCAGTAGAATCAAATAGTTGACTACAACCAATACAGATACCCTGTTTTTCGGACTTTGCATATCCAATACCTATATATGCCGTGTCATCTGAAATTGATCTGGGGTGCCATAGTATCCCTTGTGATTTAGCATAAAGGCTTGTTGAGAGCCCCCAGAGAACTTTACAAGGGTCATATGAATTAGTCGAGCGTTCTTCTATAAATTGTACACTAATTCCTTTATCTGCTGCGTAAAGTTTAATTGCATCGTGTAAATTGTAATCATCTGAACTATCTGGGGATTCTCTAAATCGCGCAAAAGATGTTGGTATATAAATGACGATAACATCGAAATTCATTGCGTTTTTAGCTGCACGGTCAATGCCCCGTTTGATAAAGGCAGAGAAATCCTGGATTGTGAGTTGTTCGGTTGCTTTAGTTGGATAGGTTATACAAAGATTCGGGTCCGCACTGCTCGGAATTAGAAGCGGCCTTTGATATATCTTTTCAAATCCGGCGTAGTCTGGTAAAAACTTATCTTTGCCGTTTGATTTAGATGAATTATTTAATTTATTTAAATGTCCGATTATTTTATTAAGATGCTCCTTAGGTGAAAATAAAGCTAATTGTATTGGTCTTTGAAGGCGAGAATCATTAATGTACGAACAATCTAAAGGACCATATTGTGAAAGACCAATCAACTGATTGGTTGATGTATGAGACATATCAGTGTCTGAAAAACACATAATTGGCTCGTTATATTGATATGCGTTTAGTTTAATCCATTCTTTTTCTCGGTTTTCGCCGCCTGAGCTTAAAGGAATAGATGTAAACTTTAATTCAAAAAGACCATTTGTAAACGAAATAGTTTTTTTATTGGATAATGTACTCTGCCATATACGAAGTTTTTCATTATACTGTTTATTATAAATTCTTGATAATATCCTATTGGATTGAATTTTATATTCATCGTTAGAAACTTGTTTACCATTTTCTTTCAGTATATGTATAGATGGTAAGAGAAACAGATAAAAAACTCCTGCTAAATATTCAATTGATACTTCGACGGCATCAAAAACTACATAACCGTTATCGACCTTTTTCGTTTTCGTGTCATAATATTTATTACGATTGCAGCATTGGAAACCTCGATTAAGCATACTGTTTTTTATAAGATCGTATAACATACCCGTATAAACAGAATCCGATTTTTTCAACAACCTATCTTCCGGAAGCGTTAATAAAATATCTGACTTAATATGTTTACCGAAAGTTAAAGTTAGTCGCTCAGAAGATTCAAAAGAATATATATAACCATTATAAAGTGACGCAATAAATTCGTGTGGATTAACAATTGCCTTTAGTTCCGCCCAACTGGTAAGATCCGTCTTAAAACAATTGCAATGAGGAATTGAATCTGATTTAAAAGCATTTAGCTTGATAAATTCTTTTATGCTATTAGCAGCAAAAGACAGCTCTGTGAAATCTTTCAAATCGGTTCTTCTTTCTTCGATAAACGGATTTGAAAGCCCAAGCGATTGATAGATTGAATATAAAAAGCTATCAAAATTGCTAATTTCCACAATGTCAGCTATTTTACCACCCAATTTAGCACTTTCGATAAGCGCAGAAACTCGTTTAGATACCGGAACGCCTTTTAAGGTTGTCCAATATAATCCCTTAGAAATAAAATTTGGATCAGCTATATGTTTTTCAAAAAACGACATAATGGATTCATCGTTGCCAGAATAACCTATAACTATCATACCTCGATTTGTAAGGCAGTGAAGCCAGTGCTCCTGCAAAGTGCTTTCTAATTTTTGTAATTCATCTTCTGTATTTTGCAGATTATCATAGCGAAAATCACCATGTAATTTGCATACGCCAGGATATGTAGGGTTGAAATTTTTGATGCTATTCGAGTTTGTTGAGCTACATATTAAGAGCTCTTGCTGGGGATTTATGATATTAACGGCCGTCTCCGTCAATGCGTCAAAATTGGTTGTCCAAACTCTTTTAACTTTATTTTTAATCATCATATCTGCCAAACATAAATATCCCAAGGAAGGATTATGTCTTGTAACTTTTGACTCAATAAAACGCTTTCGTGCAATGCAAGAGTTATAGCATTCCTGAAAATAAAATGAGTATTCATTTGATGCGTATTTAGGAGGATAACCGCCATTTTTATCAAAATAATCTTGCAGAAATTTTTGTGTGGATGGTAGTTTTAAATCTTTGAATTTTTCAGTGGAAACGTGATTCTCAATACAGTAAATTTCTCTTTTGAAAAACCATATTAAATCTCCTCCGGTTGGTATACCGGAGTTAACGGATGCACCTGCCCCTAGAAAAAAGTCAACTTCTCCATTTTCCATTACAGAGAAATTTCTAATTAATTGTTCCTGAGAAATCACAAGTATACCTCCTTATAGGTAATAAATTGACTATTATATAATTATCTGTTTCACCGAATTTACTGCACTTTTCTTGACAAAATCATTGGCGTCAAAATATCATTCGATAACCAACCTCGCTCGGAGGCATCAAACACAGAAATATTTCGGCATATTACTTTGTTTGTATCGTAGATAGCACCATCAACTTTTAGCATTTGATTACCTCCTTCTAAGTTTAGTCACCGTTAACAATTACATTCTCCACAATTTCATCAATTTTAGATCTGAGATTTGAAATTTGAGATTTAATTTCATCTTGTTTACTAATTTCCGAATGTATTTCATCAACAATACGTTGCTGTTCTTCGAGAGAAATATTAGGTATCGGAAATTCTTGAATAACGCTTGGAAAAATATTTGTATTATTGCCTAACCCTTTTTTGTAGATCTCAATTAGATACTGAAAATAGGTTGTTCTGAAATAGTAATAGGCGAACTCCGGATTGTAGTCTTTAAGCCGAATGCGCATTGTAAAATCAGCAAATATCCCATCAATTTCATCGTCTGTAATTAATGCAACTTTTCCGATAGTTCCTTCTCCTGAACGTGCCATTATTATATCATCTTTTTTTACTGTTTTTTTGTTTTTCGACTCGGCATAATCATCTGATACGGTATTAGCACTTTCGCTATCAAAACGCCAATTTTTTATTGTTGCCATCGAAATATATTTGTATGTCCCGTCTTCCGCATAATCTTCCGGAGAGACGCTAGCACCCAATATAATCGGTTCAGCTAAAAAATGTTTTATTTTTTTCTCAGTAATATTTGTTAGTTGCTTTAATACAAAGTTTCCTGCACTACGATGAAATTTGGCACTGAACCGCAAATCAGGATCATTTGCAAACGAAGACTCGCATCTTGAAAAATTTTTGTCTTGTTTCAATTTATTAAAGTATGTATAGTCAAAAGAAAACTCTTCAGTAAATATTTTATTAATTATTTTTGACTCATCATTTATACCTTTTTGTAATTCCTTAATTCGTTCTTCAATTGGTATTATTATCAAAATTACTTTATCAATAATTTCATCATTGACGATAGGAATCTTAATGTTTTCAAGATCATATAGTTGAAGGTTTGGTTGTGCTTTTTGAGATACAACTCCAAAAATATATTGCATATACATATTTGTTTGAAGTAATTTCTCATAAAAATACATATTTAAATTTGTTTTTGGGCGCAGTATTACAGTGTTATTTGAATGAGTCCCACCAACAACGGAATCCGCCAATCCTATCTTTCCAACGGTTGCTCCTATCGTAGCTAAAATCAAATCACCTTTTTTCAAAATACGCTCACTTGAAATATCTTCACTACTATCCAAGTATGTAATATCATTTTTAACAATTCCATACTTGTATGTTATATCTCCGATTCTGACATAAGGAAAATCCGTTATTTCATTTGTGTAATGTTTTGTTTGAACACTTCCGCTAATGATCTGAAATGTATCTTTTATACATACGTATTCAAAAAAGCGCATTCGTTCTTGTGTATTCCAATATTTACAATCAAGCCTCAAATACTTATGTTGGCTGATTTGCAATAAATCTTTACTTAGAAGTTTCATTTTGCACCTCACTCCCAATTCAATTCTCTCATCAGATCAAGAATTGTTTCAGTCGCTCCGTCATCAACTATTATATTATCATTTGGCGAAACCCTATATAGATCATTAGGCATTTGCTTTACGCCTCGTTTTGAACGTTTATACCCAACATTTTCAGCTTCTGCCATGAATACATCATAATTTATTGTTTTAACAACTTCTCCAAACACCCACCATGTATTTACAAATCCGAATGTCTCTTTTGTGTCTTTATCTGGGCTACAGAGTAACTCCAACTCTTCCTTATACTTTGCAATCAATCCATTTGTGTCGAGCGTTTTATCCTTTTCCGTAATATAATATTTTAGCATTTTTTGCAGAAGGGCAACTTCTTGTTCGGGGGTCAAGTTTTTGATAGACGGAAGTTTTGCTTTGAACTTCTTGCCGTCATACACAGAAATCAAATTATCCACACGAGTTTTGAGTTGTGAATAGTCTTTCGATGCGGTATCCCATGCTTCGTTCCAAGCAGCAATCTCTTCTTTCGTTTTCTTTTGCGCAAAGAGAATGCTTGTTTTGGTTGATGTATAGGGCTCAAATGCCAGCTGCGGCAAAGATACAACTGCTTTTATTTTGAAATATTTATAGAGGAATAGGCGGATGTATTTGTTTTCGGTTGTATCAAACACACTTTCCGGCAATACTGCTGCTACACGGCCATTTTCCCTTAGAAGCTGATACCAACGTTCGATGAATAGGTTCTCAGAATTCTTTTTCTCGCCGAACATAAAGTCATGCTTAATGGTTTTCTTGGTGTCATTGTCCAGTTCAACGCTAAACGGAGGATTTGTTAGAATTAAATCAAATTGTCCATTAACTTCACGCTCTTGGTAAAGCGTATCCTTAACACTTCCGTTCAAAGCATTCGGAGCGGTTTCCTTTTCGTATTTTGCAAACGGGAGCAAACCATCTTTTACAAAAATATTGGTAGAACCATCTCCGTGAAGGATCATGTTGACCTTCGTTGCCGTACCAAGATTAAAGTTTATCTCGGAACCGTAAATATAAGTTTGTGCCCATTTGTTTTCTCTATGATCAGGGAAAAACCAATCAGATGTAACCTTGTCTTTGACAGCTCTTGAAGTACCTAATTCATTGTTGTACCCCAAAGCATTACGATTTCGGTACTTCATATTGTCCGTAATGAACTTCATGTACTCGATCAAAAATGTTCCACTTCCTGCTGAGGGGTCAATCATATACGGAATTTCTTTGTCATCTTTGATACGCTTAATCGCAAGCTTGTCCGCCTGAATAGCGTAAAGCATGAACCGCACGATGTTGGTGTGGGTGAAAAATTGTCCTTTGCTCTGTTTGAATCCATCACGAATAATGCCTTCAAAGAAGTCACCCAATATATCTTTACCGCTCAAGCTGTTCTTACCATCCACAAAAGAAAGTCCTTCTAACTTCTGAACGGCATATTTAAGTTTTGATAGGGAGAACTTTTTGGTATCTACTACATACGATTTTTCAAGTTCCTTTTCGTCCAAAATATAGAGCTTGGATTTAAGCGCACGACGATAAAGCTCATTGATACGGTCAAAGAGCTTCTCGTTTGTTTCAAATTCCTCATCGCCACCCTTGGCAAATGCCATAGACTGAAAATCGTAAGTGTCGCCGTCTTCCTTCTCGTCTTCGTCCTGTATTTTGGAAAGGATCAGATTTGTCAAAGAAGAGAAAACATCGTTGTCATCGGTTCCACCGCCACCCCAAAGTACATTGTGTAAATCTTTCTGAAGTTGCAAAAGCATACCATGCGAAAAATTCGTATCCAGGTCTTTTTCGGAACCTTTTATGTATGGTTTTTTCTGTGCCTTGCCATAACGAGTAGGGAGTGTATTTGTAAAATCACGGACGGCTTCCCAATCTGCATAGGTTGGATATTTTTGGTTGTCAATAATTATGCACTCATCAGAAATAGTTCCGGTTGCATCATTAGTTGTGTAGAGGACTAAGTATTTAACATCGTGTCCTTCAGTTCTTTCCATACCTGCCAGTTTGAAAAGCTGTTCTTCAATAACGCTATCTTTGTCAATAGTTGCATACTCTTCTTGATTTTTAACTTCAATGAATAAGAATGCATCGCCATTGGCATCTCGTACAATAATATCAATGCGACTTGTAATTGTATGTGGACGACCAGCAGTATACTCGTGTTCAATTTCAATTCTATCAGGCTCATAACCAAGCTCGTTCACCAGTTTGGTTAACAAATATGCACGACACAATTCTTCAGGTTTGGCATCGGTACGTTTTTGACATTGTATAATCTTATCGTACGCCAATTTACCAGTAGATAAATCAAGTTTTGTAACAACCTTAACGGGTTGAACATCAATATATTGTTTAATCAATGTATTGTTCATTATGGTATACTCCTTTTAATTCTCGTTATATGCTCTGTCAATCAGCGGTTTAGCTTTTTCAAAGTCTGCAGCGTTTTGCAAATGCAACTCCACAGCACCGCAACCCCAATGACCAATATTAGTTACATCTCTTGAAAATCCCGGTTCAAAGGTTACTGAAGTAATATCAATAGGGAGATTCAAAATCAATTTTTTCTTTAGTGCAACTACTGTTACAATGTTGCGGATTTTCTTGAAAGCGGCATAAAGCTTCAAGTGAGTTTCGGAAACATCATCGCCAAGACTAAGAATATAGTTGGTCAGATCTTGATATAAAGTTTTTACTGATTCATCAGCTGACTTTAATTGCTCGTCAAACGTTTTATCAGTGGATTTTGTCTTGGTGGTTTGAGTATCGGTATCAGGAATAGCTGTTGCAACATTTTCATTGATGTGTTCAAACATCAGCAAATCACTACCGAATTTCTTATATCTAATCAAACTGACGTTTCTATTCATTTGCTTAATAGCAGATTCATCATACTTGGTGAAGTCACCTGCTATACAAACAACACGGGGCATTGTCCAGTCAATCTTATCTGCTTCTTTGAGTCCGAGTTTTTCAATTACTAAAACTTTAAAACTATCCTTGTGATCTAAAAGCCAGTTAAGATAGAATAATCCTTGATTGATTACATTCTCTTTCATAGAACGTTTATATTCAAAGATAACCGGACAATGGTTTTCATCAATACCGATGCTATCCATTCGCCCACCATCGGTTGTTTTATATTCAGAGGCAAGAAAAGTAACGCCGAAAAATGTATCCATATTATTTTCTATAACGGTCTACAACTCTTTCTCAAGTGTTACATTGCCGCTTTGGTATTCTTTCACTTTGCCGTTTATATTAAATAGTTTTATATCAGCCATTTGCTTTATCCTCCAATTCTGACTTTGCAAGCTTTGCTTTTAGGAAATCTATTTGAAACTGAATATTTGTAATAATAAGCCTGTTGTCGGCTTGATAAAGATCAACACTACCGCATTGTACTTGCTTGACAGCTGTTGCCGTTGCCAATTCGATATCTGTAATTTGTATTGAATTTATCTTTTCGATTGCATCGTTGCGATCAAGAAAACCGGTAGTTTGAAACTTGTAAACAATATTTTCACGCTCAACAATATCCTTTGTGAGCGACAGCTTATCATATTCTCTTTTTATTGGATTGCTCATATATTCTCCATTCTGTTATTACTCATATAGCAATATTTCCGCTGGCAAACCAAAACTTCCCATTTGCCGTAGCGTTTGCCGTTAACTCTGCAGATGTATTGTTTCTCTTTCAGAGAGTCTATAATGCGCTTTATGCTTCTGACGGACTTTCCTGTTTGTTCTGCAAGTTCGGTTTGCTTAACAGACGGGTTCTTTTTTATTAAATCTAACACGGCAAGTTCTTCTAAAGTACACTTCAAAGTGTCAATTTGACACTTTGGCGTTTCGCTTTTGGCACTTTGGGAAGTGTTTTCATCCACAAAATCAACATGCATATAGCGATTTTTTAATTCGTGGTTTGTACCGAGCAGAAGATTTGAAAAAAACAATTCCAAAAACTTTGTAGTGGAATGAATACCTTTTTGCAAATCGTTATAGTTTGCTCGCACCAGTGCGTTACGGAAATACCAAGAGTTTTCACGGAACGCATCGTTATTGACACGGAACCCAAATGTTTTCATATACTTAATCATAAACACGGCGGTGGCTCTTGTGTTACCCTCGCCGAAGGGGTGAATCTGCCAAATGTCCGACGCAAATTTTGCAAGATGCTTTGCCGACGCTTCAACCGACAGTCCTTCATAGGAAAACTGCTTTTCGGTGGCAAAATCATAATCCAAAGTATCTTTTATACTGTTAAAATCTGCATAGATAACTGTTTCGCCGTTCAGTATCCATTCCTTTTTGGAAATGTTGTACTTTCGGATTTGTCCGGCGTGGTCAAATACGCCCTCAAACAATCTGCGGTGAATGGTAATCCACTCGGCAGGGGAAAACTGGAATGCTTTTTCGCCTAAAAGCTTTGTGATTCTTGCGGAAACGATGTCGGCTTCCTTTGTTTCGTTTTCCGTTTCGGTGCGGGTGGTTCTCTGCTCGTAATAGCTGTGAATACGCTTCTGAGCCTCGTCAATGGTGATTTTGCCCTCGATGTGATCCTTTGCAGTATCCAGCAAATAATCGGAGGCTTTCAGCCCATCAACCGCCTGCAAGCCGATAGCAGTTTGCCAAGCTTCGCTTTTTTCGGCTCTGTCCGGTTCGCCTTGTCTGATATATTCTTCAAGTTCAAATTGCCAATTCTTATCGGGCATATTCGCACCTCATTTCTTACAATTCTTCCGTCTTAAAGGTCGTATAACCCTCGTAGTAGTAGCTGTGGTCGATGCCTTTCATATAGACTTCACGGCTGTTTATTTCGTCTGTAAGCGCACCTTTTAGCAACACTTTGATTTCCACATCTTTAATCGGACTGCGTTCCATTGCAAGTAGATAATCTTCCTTATCCACCTTGCTCCAGTCTACCACTTTGCCGATTTCGTTTTTTAAGATATGGTCGAGCCAAATGCGGGTGCTGCGACCGTTACCCTCCCGGAAAGGGTGGGCAATGTTCATCTCAACATATTTTTCTACTATCTCATCAAAGTTCGACTGCGGCATTTTATCAATGTTCTCAAGCGCCGCCTGCAAGTACATTAAAGGCGCAAAGCGAAAATTGCCTTTTGCAATATTGACTGTTCTGAGTTCGCCTGCAAAGTCGTAAATGTCCTCAAAGAGGTATTTATGGATTGCTTGCAATGTAGAAAACTTGCCGGCAGGAAGATTATCTAAAATACCTTTTTCAAAAAGCTCAAGAGCTTTTTTCTTGCTTATGCGCTCTTCTTCACGGGCAAGGTCGGCAGAACTTGTCAGACCTAATTTATTTTCAAGTGCCATAGCGCACCTCCAAAATCAATTATAGTATTTTTGACATTAAAACGATTGCAACTACAATAATTAGAATACCTACTAAAAATGTCATACAACCGGCAACCTGTGGGGATGATTTCCTATGGTTAGAAGTCGGCTGAGAATAAGTGTATGTAGAGGATTCCGGCTTATGATTTTGTACCGGTTTTTGAGCCGGGCGAGGTTTTGTGGCTTTTGAATACAAAGCGAGAGGATCGGTTTGATTCATTATGCGTGAATAAAAATCATCAAGCCACACAGTATCGCTTGGTTCGCACATGTTTTGCTCGGTGCAATCAGGTTCGTGCGCTATTTGGTTTCTAACCCAACGGTAGTGTTTCAGTTGTTTTAAGTCGTCATCCCAACCTCTTACAAGATAAGAACCACGGGGAGTATTTATCATTTCATCAATATAAGCGGATATACGCCTATCGTCATTTAATACTTCGCCGCATAGTTTTTCAAGATGTTTATATGATTCAATAAAACCCATATTGCACAACTCCGAAACTTATTTATCCGCCGCAACTCCGGATTTCATCCAAGCGTCTACTTCGCTGACCTTGAATTTCCAAAGACGGCCGATTTTTGCGGCGGGCATATTTCTTTTTTCTATCCAAGCGAGTACGGTGTCACGGCTGACACCGAGGTATTCGCAAATTTCTTTCATTGAGTACCAGCGTTCGATGTTGGAATCCATTAAATTATCCTCACTTTCGGGTAGATATATTTATACAATTTTAGTATAGCATATTTTAAGTTTAAAATCAAGGATTATTGAGGATTTATAAAGGAAAGGCGGGAAAATTTCATAAATCAAGCGGACAAAAACGGAGCGATCGTTTTGACAGCTCCGTTTGATATAGTAATATATTCAATTTTTTCATACAAACGACGGTACGAAACGTGGATGCGCTATTTTGTTATATTCCTTCTTGTATGTTGCAAATAACATTTTCTGAGAGACGATATGCACGTTATCATAACGCTTACTTAAAGTCCAAAAGCTGTCCGGCACACGGTTTACGGTGCAGATAACATATTCATTCTCGTAAAACGGTCGCTTCTTTGTGGTGCTGTTTTCAATCTCTTTCCAGAGCTTTTGTGTAAGTTTTCCACCGGGAGTTGTATCGTAATACGCATATACACCCTGCTTTTTCTCGCAGGCAAAGTCAAAGGTTACATTGCCTACCTTGACGTTAAGATAGCTTGAATTTTTGGTGTCGATGTACTCGGTTGAAATGGAGTTAAGGTTTTTCTCCAGCCAATAGTCGCACATATCTTTATAAAAATCCGCCATCAGCTCGTCATTGAAAACCTGCATAAACCGATTGAAAATATCTTCACCGAAGCTTCCGTCAGGGTTCGGGACAGCAGTCAGTAAGCACTTATACCACAGGGTTAAATAAGTGTTTGCGGGAAGATATTTTGTGTGTCCGTTTTCGCCGGGAACTTTTATAACTAATCCGTGTTCTATCAGAGCCTTTATGTATTTGTCGCATTTGTTTTTCGGAAAGCCTGAGAATTTCGCTATCTCTCCGATACGGTTATAGCCGTTCGCCATTGCATAAAGCAGGGTGTTATAGCTTTCGGGCGTGCGAAAGCTTTCATTCATCCAGCTTTCCGCCAAACGATAAAAGAGCGAATCGGTGCAAAGAAAAGCTCTCACATTATCCTCAAAGGACAGTTCATTATTGTATAAAGAAAGCAATGCCGGGATTGCACCGGTTAAACAGTAGAGCTTCGCTGCGGTTTCATCCGGCAGCGAGCAGACATCCGCAAGCTTCGGCATTGAAAAGAAGTTTATTTCTACCTTCCGGCAAGGAATAGGTGGAGCCTCCCAAGGTCTGCCGAGCAATACAACCGTTGATTTGCTATCCGATTCCAAAAAATTATTCAGAGTCGCATAAAAATCATCTTTGTCGTTCCGTTCACCTGCATTGTCAAAAAAGACAAGCGGGTGTTTTTTATTGCCGTAATTCGTTAAGCGACCGAAAAAATCGTTCCAGCTTTCACAGCCGTCGAATATCTCGAGGTGAGCATTACAGAACACCCGAAGCGCAAAAGCAGTATCAAGATTTTTGAAAGAAAAATACAAACTGTCTTTGTGCTCGGCACAGAATTGTAACGCCGCAAAGGTCTTGCCAGAGCCGGGTTGACCTGATACAAATACCGCCTTTTCATCTGCAGAAATATGCTGTAATGTGCTCGCTAAATCGGAAAAATACATTTTATCACCTATCATATCGTAAGTTGACTTTTTCTGTAATTATATCGGATTTTATGCCTTTTTGCAATCAAATAAGAAAAATTTCAAAAAAATTTACCGCTGAAAACGCCCTGTTTATCAGGCTTTTCGGCGGTTTTCGTGTTTTGAACAAAAAAATTTTCCAAAAAAGACCTGCCAAAACGACCGACCCAATTCGGAACTAGTGAAGGGGTAAAAGCCTGATATACGCCATTTCCAAGCGGAAATAAGCAATTAAAAGTAGGGACATCAAAAAGTTTTTTGCCAAACTCTCAAAAAATTCGCCAATTGGTTAGTGAGAGGAACAAGTTAAAAGCATTTTTACTTGTCGGATATTCACCCCGTACCCCGCCGGCTACGCCTTGAGGGGGATAAAAACCTTCAATGAACCTTGACAATTGAATGACCGTCCGAATGGGATATGACTTTGCAATGACAGTCGGATACGACGCGAGCGAAGCAACGCCGCTAAGCAGGGGGCAGGGATAGAAAAAACGACATTCGGATAAAACGGCGGCGGATATCGGCAGCAAGGGATTCCTCAGCCGATATTCGATTTTACATAGCTGTAAAGGAGGAATGAATGCTATGAAAAAGACAGAGCTCAAAGAGCTATATCAAATGATGTTCCCAAATTATCCGGACATTGTAACCGTCAAACAGCTTCAGGTAATGCTCGGCGTCAGCCGACACCTTGCCTATAAGCTGATCAACGACGGCGAGATACAGGCGGTCAAAATCGGTTCATCACTCAAAATTCCGAAGGTCAGCGTAATTAACTTCGTGACCGAAGAACGAAGGGAGGTGAAGCCCGGTGCCTGACAGAATAGAGCTTACCCCGTCACAGAGGACACGCTGTAACCGCCTGATTCGCAGGATTTGTGCCAATTACGATAACGGCAACTGCCTGCCGCTGGACGATGGCGACGGGTGCGTTTGCGTGCAGATGATTTCGCTTTCACTTATATGCAAGTATTTTCGGGGTGCGGTTTTACCCGCCGACAAGGAATTGTATGCGGAAATTTTCAGACAGCGTACTTATCATTGCGCCGAGTGCAAAGCGGCTTTTGTGCCGAACTCCAACCGACAAAAATACTGCTCGGCGTGCAGCCAAAAGGTTCACCGGAAGCAGAAAAACGAGAGCGCAAGAAAGCGCCGAGCGGACAGTTAGGGGTGCTGAAATGCCCTGTTTATAAGGGCTTTTTTGAGCCGAATCGGGGCTGATAGGGTAAATATACTAAAACCCCCGATTTCGGCTTTCTAACTGTCCACACAAAAACGAAAGGAAGATTTATTTATGGAAAACAAACTGAAAACCGTGGATGCGGAAACGCTGTTATCCACACCGATGAGCAAAACAATGTTCATCGTCGACCACCTTATTCCGCAGGGCGTCAATGTCATCAGCGGTGCCTCTAAAATCGGCAAAAGCTGGCTGATGCTGTGGCTGGGGCTTCAGGTGGCACAGGGACTGCCTGTTTGGGGACTGACAACACAGCACTGTGATGTGCTGTATCTGAGCCTTGAGGACACGCAGAGGCGCATTAAGGACAGGCTCTATAACCTGACCGACACAGCCCCGAGCAATCTGTATTTTGCTGTGATGTGCGGGCTCATCGGCGGCGGACTGGAGGAGCAGATCACCGATTTTTTAAGCGACCACCCAAAAACAAAGCTTGTGATTATCGATACGCTTCAAAAGGTGCGTGACACAAAAGGTGGTGCCGGAAAAACGGGAATGTACGGAAACGACTACGATGACATTTCCTCAATAAAGCGAATTGCAGACGAATACAACATATCCGTTCTTCTCGTTCACCACCTGAGAAAGCTGAAGGACAGCGACGATCCGTTCAACGAGGTCAGCGGATCGACGGGGATTATCGGTGCGGCGGATACCAACTATGTGTTCAAGCGCAAGCGAAGCACAAACGCCGCCACGCTCTTAGTCAGCGGTCGTGATATGGAATATCAGGAGCTGACCTTACAGTTTAACAATCTTGTTTGGGAGCTGGTGGAGCGAAAAAACAGCGAGGATATTCACAAAGCAGAGCTGCCGAAATTCCTTTTTCGGGTAGTGGATTTTATGGAAAACCGTGCCGAATGGGTGGGAACGGCGACCGAATTACTTGCCGAAATGAAGGAGACCGAAACCACGCCCAATGTGGTTACAAAGTACTTAGGGCAGTTTTCCTGCGAGGTTTTGGAGCCTGTGGGCATTGAATACCGAACGAAACGGACAGGCAAAAGCAGGCTTATAAAGCTAATACGAAGTGACGGCGGTGACGAAAATGACAGCGATTTCACTATATAGCAAAAAGCCCGTCACAACCGTCATTGCCGTCACAAAACAGCGAGGGGAGGTGGAATTATGCGAAGCAAAACGCTTGGAATCAATGTGCGTGTGAGCGCTGCCGAAAAAGAAAAGCTCAGCGAAAACGCATTTTATTGTGGACTTTCTCTGTCGGAATATCTTAGAAGATTGGGGCTTGGAAAAAATGTAAAAGCTGCAACTGATGAGAAAATCTACAAGGCTTTTCGGCTGGTTAGACAACTGAAAAAGGATTTCGATTCACTCGAAAGAAGCGAAATTCTCTATCGGATAAACGCAATAGAAAATTTGCTTAAGTAATAAAACGAAGCGGAGGATATAGTCTGCACAATCTTTAGCAAGCAGACCGTTTGTACTCCCAAACGGTAAAAACTTGTTAGGGTGCACCCTAAAACCTCTTGCAGAAAAGGAAAGGTTATGAACAAAAGAATTAAAAAACAGTTTTGGCTGTCACCCAAGGACGCCGAAGAGCTAAAACGCAAGGCAGAGCTTGCCGGACTTACCGAAACGGCGGTCGTCCGATTACTTATCCGGGGTTACGAGCCGAGAGAAAAACCGGACGGGCGTTTCTATGACGCAATGCGGAATTTGTCCGCTATCGGCAACAACTTCAATCAGCTTGCCGCCAAAGCGCATACGCTGGGATTCATTGATGTGCCGATGCTCAAAAACGAAGCCAACCGCTGGCACCGCTTTCAGGCGGATATTGAGGCGACCTTTTTACGCCCCGCCGAAAGCAAGCTCAAATGGAAATAACGAAAGAGAGGAAAACGACAATGAGAAAAACAGATTTTACCTTACCTAAGCTGGACGATTTATTCACCACGCAGGAAATGCGGGACGATGCAAAGCTTGAGCGTGTGCAGAATATTCCGCTTTCAGAACTGCACCCGTTCAAGGATCACCCCTTTAAGGTGCAGAACAACGAGGAGATGGAACGAATGATTGAAAGTATCCGCAAGGTGGGTGCAATCACCCCGGCGCTTGCAAGACCGTTGCCTGACGGCGGCTATGAGTTAATCTCAGGACACAGACGGCTTGCGGCGTGTCAGGTACTCGGAATTGAAACTATGCCGGTTATCGTCCGTGAGATGTCCGACGATGAAGCGGTGATTACAATGGTTGATGCAAATTTGCAAAGGGAAACAATACTGCCAAGCGAAAAAGCGTTCGCCTATAAGATGAAGCTGGAAGCGATAAAACATCAGGGCGTAGCTTCTGCCCAAGTTGGGCAGAAGTTGTTGAGCGTAGAAATTGTGGCTGATGATGCAGGAGAAAGCCGCAATCAAATTAAAAGATATATCCGCTTAACCTACTTAATCCCTGAACTACTTTCAATGGTAGACGAAAATAAAATCGCTTTCAACCCTGCGGTGGAAATATCGTACTTAGATAAGTCGGAACAACGGGTACTGCTGGACGCTATGGAACTGAACGACTGCACGCCGTCCCACGCACAAAGCATACGGCTTAAAAAGCTGTCGCAGGAGGGTGTGCTGGACGATCAGATGATTTATACAGTGATGTCGGAGGAAAAGCCGAATCAGCAGGAGCAGATAAAGTTCAAGCGTGAGGATTTGAAAAAATATTTTCCGGCAGGTTATACCGATGAGCAAATGCGCCGGGACATCATCAAGGGCTTGGAGCTGTTAAAGCGGCAGAGAGAACGAAACCGTGATGCACGCTGATTCGTATTGATACGAATACGGCAAAACAAATCGCACAGTAGAGAGAACCTCAAACCGATGGTATACTGGTGCTGTCGGTTTGGAGTTCTGTTCTGCAAATTCAATTTCAGGAGGTAAAATAAATGGTAGCAGGACACTTATCCGTAAAGAACGGCAATTATTATGCCGTACTCAATTACAAAAACGCCGAGGGCAAACGAAAAACAAAATGGATTTCCTTAGGACTTCCCGAAAAGGGCAACAAGCGCAAAGCCGAAGCCGAGCTTGCAAAGCTGCGGGCGGAATTTGAAGTTCCCGAGGAGGTGGGCGATTTAAGCAGCGATATGCTGTTTGCCGATTATCTTCTCGAATGGTTGGAAATCGCCAAAGGGCGGCTGGCTGTTGCGACCTACTGTTCTTATACGGCAATGATTAAAAACCCTATCGCCCCATATTTTCGTAAAAAGAAGCTGACGCTCCGTGAGCTTGAAGCAAGGCATTTGCAGATGTTTTACTCCGAGCTACTTAAAAAGGTCAAACCGAATACCGTCATTCACTACCACGCAATTATCCATTCGGCACTCAAATATGCGGTGAAAACCGATATGTTATTGCAGAATGTAGCGGACAAGGTTGACCGACCGAAGAAGAACGATTTTCAACCGGTGTTCCTTTCGGCGGAGGAAATGCAGAAAATGTTTGAAGCACTCCGAGGGACAAGGCTGGAGCTTCCTGTACTGGTCGCCGCATTTTACGGCTTTCGCCGTGGCGAGGTGCTGGGATTGAAATGGGATGCTATCGACTTTGAGCGTGGCACAATTTCGGTAAAGCGTACGGTGACGACAGTTTCTGTTGACGGAAAGCATAAGGAAATTGAACAACAGTCGGCAAAAACAAAATCAAGCTTACGCACTTTGCCGCTTATCGGCAGCTTCCGTGATTACTTTATGCAAGTAAAAGAGGCGCAGGAGCTGAACAAGAAAATCTGCGGTAACTGCTATAACTACGAATACGACGGCTTTGTGTTCGTGGATGAAATGGGCGAGCGTATGAGAGCGCAGTATCTTACCTGTGCTTTTCCGAAATTTTTGGATAAACACGGACTGCGCCGTATGCGATTTCACGATTTAAGGCACAGTTGTGCAAGCCTGCTTCTTGCAAACGGCGTGCCCCTCAAGCACATTCAGGAGTGGCTCGGGCACAGCGATTTTACCACGACGGCAAATATCTATGCGCACCTTGATTACAGCTCCAAAATCACCTCGGCGCAGGCGATGGAAACAGGGCTTGAATTACCTGAAAGCGGTAATTTTACAAGCAAGTGGGAGATTGTCGATAGAAGTGAATAATGAAGAAAAAATATCGGAGCAAAGCGAACTTTGCTCCGATATGGTGGCGGAGATGAAGAGATTTGAACTCTTGCGCCGGGGAACTCCCGACCTACCGCATTTCGAGTGCGGACCCTTCAACCACTTGGGTACATCTCCGTATATTCCTGTCTGCTTTATATTCGAAAAATTTTTGGAGAGAAAAGCAGGAGAGAACACTGAAAAATATTCGATTTTTGATTTTGAAAACCCTTTTATATCAAGGATTCCCGGCGGACGAAACGACCAAGTTGCCGTAAAATTTCGAGTCAGCCCCGTTATGACCACTTCGATACCGCTGCATATTCAGTTCGCTGTTATCAGCCAAACTATTATGCCATAACTTTTTGCGTCTTGCAAGGTCTTTTTTCGCATTCGGGGCATATTCTGTGCGTATGAAGACTGTCTATTTATCGGTACGCCTGAAAAATTACGAAAATGCGCTCGCGCTGGTCGGTGCGCCGCTCGCCGAAACGCCGGAGAACGCGGACGTTTTGCTGCTGTCCGGCGGGGGCGACATGCACCCGCGCTTTTACGGTCAAGCGCTGAACGGCTCGGAAGATCTCGACGAAGCACGCGACGCGCGTGAGCTCACGCTGATTGACAACTTCCTGTGCGCGGGAAAGCCTGTCATCGGCATCTGCCGCGGGCTGCAAGTCCTCAACGTCTATTTTGGCGGCACGCTGCGTCAGCACATCGAGGGCCACAGTCAAATTGACGGCGTTGACCGGCTGCATGCCATCAACACCGCGCCGGGCCTTCTGCGCGAGCTGTACGGCACGCGCTGCACGGTCAACAGTGCACACCATCAGGCCGTCTGGCGGCTGGGGACGGGGCTTCAGGTCTTCGCCTGCGCGGAGGACGGCACGGTCGAGGCCGTCGGCCACAGGACGCTCCCCGTCTTTGCCGTGCAGTGGCATCCTGAGCGGCTGTGCGGCGCGTTCGCGCGGCCGGAAAGTGCTGACGGTGCAAGGCTTTTGTGCG
>ENA-OPDJ01000629-OPDJ01000629.1-human-gut-metagenome-genome-assembly--contig:-NODE-629-length-26441-cov-3.923634_pt1 | contig 26441 bp, 23 predicted proteins | sample MGYA00241621_ERZ501505 | MGnify/ENA primary metagenome ERZ501505 (study PRJEB25962, sample SAMEA2042624) | human gut metagenome | biome: human gut; feature: human-associated habitat; material: faeces... | reverse complement strand
CGATGGAAAGCTGCCTGCTTTTTGAAGGAGTGGACAGCGGCTTATGGCAAGGACCGCTGTATGTTCGTGCTGGCCTGTACCATGGCGCAGCGCACGGGAGATGAGCGATTCTACCCACCGGCGCGTCAGGCCGCAGGCCGCTTTGCGGCGCTCCAAAAGCAGATGGGTGGGCACACAGACGTTTACGCGGTGGACAATCACTCCTGCGTGATCAATGCCGCGATGGAGCAGCTTGCCAAGCCGGAGCGCAGTGTGGAGCGAAAGGCGGTGAAAAAGGACGCGCCGGAGAGGTAAAATCGTTTTTGAAATAAGGCAAAGGAACAAATGACTTTATTTCAAAAAGTGATTGTTTTTTTGAAATAAAGCAGGTATAGTAGAGAGTATATTTCAACTTCTTTCAAAAGGAGGCGCATGAACAGATGAACCGAGCAGGTAAATTTGTCAATAATATGCCGGGAGATACTTCATATCAGTCATTTTGTCCTAATCCACTTCCACCAGTTCCGAGACTTGAATTCGATGAGGATATGCTTCAAATTCTGGTCAAGGCAAGCCGCAGTTTGAAGCAGTTGGATGTTTCTGCCCAATTGATTCCAAACGCCGAGCTGTTTATATCTATGTATGTCCGCAAAGAGGCGCTCATGTCCTCGCAGATGGAAGGAACACAATGTACCTTGGACGACATCCTTGACCCTGAGCTTGATACCAACGCAAACTTGGATACAGCAGATGTCGTGAACTATGTAAAGGCAGCTCAATATGCCCTTACAAGGCTTCATGAACTTCCTATTTGTAACCGTCTTTTCCGTGAAGCTCATGCTATTTTGTTGGAAGGCGTCCGTGGGCAGGAAAAGAACCCCGGAGAATTTCGACGCTCACAGAACTGGATTGGCCCTGCCGGTTGCGGCTTGAAGGATGCGCGATATATTCCGCCAAATCCGGAAGATATGGTGACTGCTATGTCGGATCTGGAAAAGTATATCAACGAAAATCAGGACTATGATCCTCTGGTACGGGCTGCCTTGATCCACTATCAATTTGAAACGATTCACCCGTTTTTGGATGGCAATGGACGAATCGGCAGATTGCTGATTTTGCTTTATCTGATGGAACAGGGATTACTGAAGGAACCAGTTATCTATGTGTCCTACTTTCTGAAAAAGAATCAGGTGGAATACTATGACCGAATCAGCGAGGTACGCAGAAGCGGAAACTACGAGCAATGGGTAAAATTCTTCTTGGAGGCAGTAGATTCCGCAGCCTCAGATGCTGTGGAATCTATAGAAAAGCTCTCAAAACTACATGAAAAGAATATCGCTTTGTTGCCAAAGCCAAAGCGGAAAAAGGATAATCTGCGTATGCTGTTCGATTACCTTGAAAAGCATCCTATCATTGATATTAAGCACACATCAGAGGCTCTTAAAATCAGCTATAACACGACTTCTACCGCGGTAAAGACGCTTGTGGAGTTGGGTATCCTGCGTGAAACGACAAATGCAGCACGAAATCGTGTGTTTTCTTACGAAGCATATCTTGAAATACTCAGAAATGGAACTTAATAAGTCTAAAGCGCAGGCAGAAATGCTTGCGCTTTTTTCATGTCTCCAGGAGATGAACACTGTGCCCTATCTATCAAAAGACCAGATCGCCACCGCCCGCGAGATGGACCTGCTGACCTACCTGCGCCGCTTTGAGCCGGAGGAGCTGGTCCATATCGGCGGTAACACCTATGCCACCCGCACCCACGACAGCCTGAAAATCTCCAATGGAAAATGGTGCTGGTGGTCGCGTGGTATCGGCGGCACAAATGCGCTGGACTATCTGACAACAGTGGAGGGTGTTTCCTTTTTGGACGCCGTGCAGCGTATCCTTGGGGAACCGCCCCATGTGCCGCGCAAATCAGAGCCAACCGAACCGCTCCCGAAAACTGAATTTGCCCTCCCACCCAAACACGCCGACACCCGGCGTGTTTTTGCATATCTTCGGAGCCGCGGCATTGATGCAGAGATCATCAACCACTGCATCAAGCATGGGCAGCTTTACGAGGACGCCGAGCGTCATAACTGCGTATTTGTGGGCTACGAACATGGGAACCCTGCCTACGGCGCACTGCGCGGGACCCTTTCGGACACCACCTTCGCCGGTGAAGTACCCGGCAGCGATAAGCGGTTTTCCTTTGCCGATCCCCTTTGTGCCGGTGGCAAAACCCTCTGCGTGTTTGAATCCGCCATTGACGCGCTTTCCTATCTGACCCTGCTGAAGTTGCGGGGGCAGGATTGGCGCGCCGCCAATACGCTGTCCCTCTCCGGCATCTATCAGCCACGGAAGGATGGCTCCATCCGATTCCCCGCGGCACTGGAACAATACCTGAAGGACAACCCTGGCGTTGCGCGGATCGTGCTGTGCCTGGACAATGATGTGGCGGGACGGGCGGCATCGGCAGCAATTAAGCAAGCGTTAGCTGGCTACGAAGTCATCGACAACCCACCACGGCGCGGAAAAGACTACAACGACCAGCTCCAACTTGTGAAAGGGATCAGCGGCAGAGTAAAGACCCGTGGCGGCGAGGCGCGCTGATTTTCTTTTTCGGCTGGTTTAGGACTGCAAGCGGCCTGCGGCTGCTTTGCAGTCGCAAGCATAGCATTTTGACATCAAAATGCGCTTGTTAAGGGGTAGACCCCTTAATATCCCCACTTCAACAGGAAAGGAACTTCCGATGAAACGCAACAATGTCAAGCAAATTACCATTCGCCTGACCGCTGACGAATACGCCCATGTCAAACAACTTTCCAAGGACAGCGGCTTGAAAATGGAGCCTGCGATTCGGCGGCTTATCATGGGCGTGAACCTGCGTCCCCGTCCGCCTGATGAACTGCCGGAGCTGCTGCGTCAGCTCTCCGGCATCGGTACAAACATCAACCAAATCGCCAAAGTCGCCAATGCCTCCGGCTATGTCCGCAAGGAGGACATTCAAAGCATCATGGAAATGCAGGCGGCATTGTGGAGGGCGGTGAAGCGGGGGTAGTGGCTGTCACCAAAGTTTTTGCCATCCGCGTCCGGTTAGATGACCGTGTACGCTACATCACCGATGGAGAGAAAACCTCGCTGGCGTCCAGCATCACCTACATCTCTAATCCCGAAAAGACGGAGCAATTCTTTTTCACTTCTGCTCTGAATTGCAGCAGCGTGGACACCGCTCTTTCTGAAATGATGGAAACCAAGCAGCAGTTTGGCAAAATGGGCGGCGTCCTCGGCTACCATTTTATCCAATCCTTTCAGCCGGGGGAGGTTACGCCAGAGCAGGCACACGCTATCGGGCTGGAATTTGCCAAGCGGTTGTTTGGAAAACGGTATGAGGTCGTTATCAGCACCCATTTGAATAAGCACCACCTGCACAATCATCTGGTGGTCAATTCTGTGTCCTGCATAGATGGGCAGAAATACCATTCCAACCCGGAAAGCTACTACAACGATGTGCGCGGCACTTCGGACGCGCTATGCCGGGAGAATGATTTATCCGTCATCACCCCACAGGGCAAGGGCAAGCATTACGCCGAGTGGAAGGCGGAGCAGGGCGGCAAGCCCACCGTGCGCGGCATCATCCGCGCCGACATTGACACGATCATTGGGCAAGCCTACACCTACGATTCCTTTCTCATGCTCCTGCGACGAAACGGCTACGAGGTGCGGCGCAGCCCCAATCGGAAATACACAACGGTTAAGCCACCCGGCGCAAAGCGGGCGATCCGCCTGGACAGTTTGGGCGAGGGCTACACCGAAGCGGATATTCTGCTGCGGCTCTCCCGCCAGCGGCATGGCGGCATGGCCCCGCCGACCGTCACCCATGCCGTCAAGCGTTACCGCGTGAAGGGCAAACTGGCAACCGTCCGAAAAAAGAAAATCACCGGCTTTCACGCCCTATATCTCCGCTACATCTACCTGCTGCGTGGGGGAAGGCGGAAAAAGCTGTCGCCCAAGCTGCCCTTTTCCGTCAAGCGGGAGGTCATTCATTTGGAGCGGTATGAGCAGCAATTCAAATACCTTTTATCAAGCGGAATCACTACCGAAACGGAGCTGGAGCAGCGTATCCGTGTGCTGGAGTGGGACATCCGCTTGTTAGAGGAACAGAGAAAACCACTTTATCAGGAAAGGAGGAACACCAGCGATGAAGAAGCACAAGCCAAGTACAGCGCGGAGATCCAACAGCAGACTGCCGCCTTGCGGGAGAAACGCCGGGAAGTTCGGCTGTGCCGCAGGATACAGGCAGACATTCCGAGGGTATCCCAGCAGTGCCAGCAGGCGCAGACTGAACGGCAGGAAAATCTAAAGAACAAGGAGGAACACGAGCATGAGTACCAACGGTGAAACCGCTGACCTGATGGTGCGTGAGGGTATCCAGATCACCGAGAGCGCCCTCAAGCTGGCAGGGCTGGGGGCGAAAAATCTTGCCGCCCTTCTGATCGCCCTTGCCAACGACAATCAGAAGCTCGCCGGTAAAACCAACCTCAAGCGCCTGATCCACGACGGCGAGGAGCTGACGATCTTTTCCGTCAAGCAGGAAGACTTGAAGGGCTTTCAGATGGAGGCCAAACGCTATGGCGTCCTGTTTTATCCCATCGTCAACAAGGTGGAAAAGACCGGGACGGTAGAAATTATGGCAAAAGCCAAGGACGCCAAGCAGATCAACCGCATTTTTGAACGCATGGGCTATCCTGCGCCTGTGAAGGAGGATACTGCCGCAAAAAAAGAGAACGCCCGCGCTCCGTCCGAGAGCAACTCGACCGAGCGCGGGACTGGTGCGAGAGCGTCTACGGCACCGGCTATGGGGAAAGCTGACACCCGCCCCTCTGTCCGCAGCCGTCTGATGGCGCTGCAAGCCGCGGCAGAACGGGATGGCACAGCTCCCACCAAGGACACCGTGCGGGAAGCCATTCAAAAGGCTATGCCTACGCGGGAATAAATTGATTTTGAGAAGGAGAAACGAACATGGCAAAGTTAGACGATTTGATCCAGCAGAAGCAGCAGAGGGACGAGGACTGGAAGGCAAAGAAAACAGCGGAGCGCGAGGAATTGGGGCAGCTATCCGACGATGCGGTCATGCACGTCACCAGTGAACCCGGCGCATACCTCCACTATCTGGACACGCAGGCCATCAACCCGCGATACAGCGCATCCAATGTGATGCTGGCGATGGCACAGAACCCGGAGATCACCTACATCAACAGTCTGGAGGTGTGGAACCGGCTGGGGCGCAGCGTCAACCGCGATGAGAACGGCATGAAGATCCGCGTGTCGGATACCTATGTGAAGGACGGAAGAGAGTATCACGGCTATAAGATCGGGCGCGTGTTCGACATTTCCCAGACCCACGGCAAGGCCGGTGTTCCGGCGCTGAGTCTGAAAGACAATACACCGGAAATGGACGCCGCCCTGCGCCGACTGCTGGACAGCTCCCCCGTTCCCGTGGTCACCAGCAGTACCATGTATCAGGATGCCGTTTATGATCCTAAGACGCAGAGCATTACGGTATCCAGCCGCCTGATCGACAGCAAGATCTTTGCGGCGCTCTCCCGCGAGATCGTCCACGCCGGCATCCATGACCACGGGCGCTATCCCTACTATACCCGTGAGGACTGTGCCATGGACGCCGAGAGCGTCAGCTATATGCTCTGCCGCAATTTCGGCGTGGAGGCCCCGCAGCCCGATGTGAGCCGCGTGGGGCAGGTGTTTGACGGTATGGAGGTGCAGGATCGCCGCGGCGTGGTGGACAGCCTGCAAAAGTATTTCCGCAAGCTGCAAAATGACATTCAGCGTGAGATCTCTCCGCAGGAGCGCAAGCAGCCGGAGCAGAACCGGCCTGTCCGTTGAAGGGGGTGAAATCTGTGAAAAAGAAACTTTCGCTTTTGCTGTGCATAGCAGTGACATTGTGCGCTATGAGCAGCACGGCGCTGGCCGTTTCCGCTGAACCCATCAAGGAGGCTGATCCGGTAACTGCCATGATTACTGCCGCAGATACACTCCCCGGCATTTCCGCCTATCCCGCCGAGGTCAGAGCCAGCGAGGAAAACGGTGTGTACCGATTAGAAAAGGTCTACTACCTGACCGCAAAGGACGATCCCGCCACGATTCCCACCGCTGACTTTGAGCGCGAGGGCCACACCTATACGCTCCTTGATTTGCTGAAAAACGACCAGACAGAAACGGACACGCGGGAGCATATCGAGGTGGTCACGCTGGAGAGCAAGACCAAGGACATGGCGGAAATTCTGAAAATGCTGGAGCCAAAGCTGGAGGTCAAGACCGAGGACGGCTATGAGGGCGTCCTGTCCCTTGACCACACTACCATTCAAGTGGAGGCCGCGGGCTATGGGACCAGCAGCCGCACGGTGACGGCAGAGCGCACCTATCCCAACCTCTCTGACGCCGATGTGTCCCTTGTTCCCAAGTCTGTGAACGAAAATGGCCGCACCTTGACTCTTGCCGATGTAAGCTGGCAGGAGGCGGCTGTCGATCCCACGGACGGCTATGACATTCCCATTCGCTATACCGCCGTGGCAAGCTACACCGGCACTGCCACCAGCAAATACGCCACCGGCTACACCGTCACGGCAGACTATAAGGGTGACGTCACCCGTACAAGCTGTGATACAGTGGTCTACACCGCAGTCTTTTCCAGCGTCGGCGCTGCGGCATCGGCAAAGAGCGGAGTTGATTTTAACTGGCTGTGGCTGCTGCTCCCCGTGGGAGCTGCGGCGCTGGGCGGCTGCGGTTACGCTGGTTATAAGGGCTATCGCCACTACATCAATAAAAAAAGAGGGTACGCCGCATGAAAAAATATCTGACCACGCTGCTGGCCGCCTGCTGTATGCTGGCGGCTTTTTCCATGCCTGCATCGGCATTGGAGTATCACTTTGACGGCCCGGACGCAGGGCTGTTCGGACGCCCCACCTCGGACGATACGATTTATGTCACGATGGACAAGCCTGCGAATACCGACCGCAGCAAAAACGCCGCCTATATCCCACCTGCTTTTGGTTCGCCTACCTCTTATACGCTGAACGCTGGGGAACTGCTGACGCCAAACCTTGTAAGCGGTTCGGCCACGGGAACGGTCAGCGGCACAGGCGGTGTGACCGTCCTGCCGCCCTCCGCTTCCAGCAGCACCGCTGGTGGAAATACCGGCTCCTACACGCCGGTAAAGTACACCGCGGTCGCGAAAGACCTCTATTACAGCGGCGGCTACCTCGGTACACTGAAAATCCCCACCCTCGGCCTGTCTGTCAAGGTGTATCAGGGGACGGACGCGGACGCGCTCCGCAAGGGCGCGGGCCATTTTGCCAGCACTTCCATTTGGGAAGGTAATGTGGCGATTGCGGGCCATAATCGGGGCGTCAACAATCACTTCGGAAAGATTCACACCCTTGACATTGGGGACACCATCAAGCTGACTACCCAGCTCGGCACACGCAGCTATGAGGTATATTCTGTCAGCAAGATCGGCGTGGATGATACCAGCGTCCTGAGCGACAGCACGGAGAACATCATCACCCTTGTCACCTGCGTGATGAATCAGCCAGATTACCGCTGGTGTGTGCAGGCTCGAGAAAAATGATGAGATGCTGTGATGGTCATAGAAAATTAACGATTTGTGACAGCAAGAAATCATTGCATAGCGGGCAGTGGCCTGATAAAATAAAGTAGAGGATGAGAAGCTATCCTCGAAAGGAAGTGCCGCATGGTAAGGAGGTAGTATTTATGTCTGACATGGCTATTGACGCTGCCCGCATGATGGATATGCTGCCTGACGAAGATAAAAACTTTGCCTATGAGTTCATCAAGAAGCTGGTAAAAGCGTGGGACCCCGACTTCACAAAAGTGACGCCGGAGGAGGCACAGCGCATCAAGGCGGCAGAAGAAAGCGGCTTTGTCGCGGACAGCGATATTGACTGGGATCATCTCAGCGCCATCGTATAACAGAAGATGGATACCGTTGATCTGATCGAACGGAAGCTGGGCGAGGCCAAAAATGCTGCGGCTTTATCTGCTGCCCGATACACAGCCGACGAAATGTTTTCCCACATAAGAACGAATCAAACATCAACAGGAAGAAAACCGCTCTGAGAAATCAGGGCGGTTTTCTTGCAAAATAGCATCAATGTTAATAACTTCCCAAAATAGAAAGTTTTTAATATTGATGTGAAAAACTTTTCTGTGCTTCTTTTCCTCGTTTTTTGACACACGGCAGCTTCCGCGATACCATGAAGCCATCAAAGGATATGGAGGTACACACTATGAAGCGAGGAAGTTTTGCAGCCGGTTTTCTTACCTGCCTGCTGTTGGCTGGCGTCACTACCACGGCGTATGCTGCCGGGATCATGGCAGAGCGCAGTCACCATCGCATTGTCGTAGATGGAAAAGAAGCGCAGATGGAAGCCTATGTCATCAACGGCAGCAACTATGTGCGGCTTCGGGACATCGGCAAGGCTGTTGGTTTCGAGGTTTATTGGGATAGTGAGAACGGCTGTGTGCAGGTGGAGAGCGGAAAACCTTACACCGGCGAAGAACCGGCAAAGGACGGAGTCATTAAACCCACTCCGCAGCCAGAACCCACAGTCCCCACCAACGATGCCGATGTGGATGCCATGAAACAAGACATCATTGACCGCACCAATGCCCTGCGCAAAGAAAACGGCGTTGCTGTGCTGCGTGTCAACGACAGGCTCATGCAGGCGGCGCAGGTTCGCGCGGATGAGATGACTGCGCATACCGTTTATTCTCACACAAGGCCGGATGGCAGAAAATTCAATACCGTCACGGATTGTCCCTACATGACCGAAAATATCCATCGCATCGCAGATTGGGTGCTGTCTGACCAGACACTTGCCGAACGGGCCGTGGCGGATTGGAGCGCTTCGACAACCCACAACAAGAACATGGTCAACCCAAAGCTATCTGAGATTGGCGTTGGGCTGGCAAGAGGTGTCAATGATACTGGTGACCCGTGCTGGTACTGTGTCCAGCTTTTCCTCTACGATGGATGCTCCGTCACTCGGGTGGATACCCCCACAAACAAATAAATCATCAACTTTCACGCAAGAGCAGGTCGTCAAGATCTGCTCTTTTTATTGCGCTTTTTGGAAAGGAGAAAGACATGAAGTCAATTAAACATCACTTGTTGTCACTGCTTTTGACGCTGGTGACAGTCTTGAGCCTGCTGCCGACTGCGGCTTTTGCCGCGTCGAACACGGGTTCCGGCCTCAAAATTACCACCAACCAGGCATATTGGAGCACGCGCCTGCTCGCCAACGGTACCCCATACAGCTACCGCCCGCCGCTCGTGGACGGTAAGCTCGTGTACTGCATGGATAGCGGCCTCGGCTATCATTACGCAACGCCTTCGTACCTGAATTCCTTCACATGGACGTCCGGTACCGGCGCGGACGCAGATGCGGTATTGCAGTCGGCTGTCACGAACAGCGGCCTCAGTGAAATGGACGCCGCGACCGTCGAGAACGTCAAATGGATGATGACCTACCTCAACGACTGCAAGGCATCCAATGTTGGCCAGCTTTTTATGGCCGTGCAGACGTATGTGTGGGATCACCAAAGCTATAAAGGCGAGCCCGGTGGAGACGGCGATGCGGGCGGCTATGCCAACGCCGACACCTATGATCTGTATCTGAGCCTCATCGACTGGCTTCTGGAGCAGAAAGCACAGGAGGACGCCGAGTTCCAGCGCCAGATTGAAGAGTACACTGCACAGGGTAAGTCTGCATCCATTGTGGAGGACCAGAGTGCAAAATGGGCGGTATACGCAATTTCCAGTAACCGCAAAAATCAGTCATTCTTCAATTATTATGGTCCCCGCAAACTGGTCACTCAGGATAAGCCCGGAGGCGGCGGAGAAGAACCTGCACCGCCTGCAGGCGTTGGCAAGATTGTGCTGAAAAAAACTGCTGGTGGAACCACAACCGGTCTCGCCGGTGCACGTTTCAGCATCTATTTCAACGGGCAGATCGTCGGCAGCGACATCACCAATGCACAGGGTGAGATCTATGTTGAGGACGCCGCGACCGGCCTTTGGAGCTTTGTCGAGACCTCCGCACCGGACGGTTACTGTGTCGATCCCACGCCGAAGAGCGTGTACGTAGATGTAACTGAGGGTGACCGCGAATACACTGTTGCGGCGGTCAACTACGAAAAGCCCGATATGAAGATCATCAAGCGCGACGCCATGAGCGGCAAGCCCATCGCTGGCACGGTCTTTTCCATTAAGTCCGTTACCGGAAGTTATTCCACCTCCGTCACGACTGGCACGGACGGTGTCGCAACGCTCTCGGCCATTCCTGCCGGTGTCTATGTTGTGCGTGAGGAATCCGTTCCCGAGCCGTACATCGTGAGTAACACCGAGCAGACGGTGGCGCTGCGCCCCGGCAAAACCTCCGAGGCCACTTTCGTTGACTATGAAAAGCCCGGTCTTGAAATTGTCAAGAAGAACATCGCCAACGGAGAGCCTATCGAGGGCGTGACCTACCGCATCGAGCAGATCGACGGCAACTTCTCCACCAGCGCCACCACCGATAACCATGGCCGCATTTTCCTTGAGAGCATCCCTGTGGGCAGCTACAAGGTCACGGAGATCAATGTTCCCAACCATGTTATTCTCTGCCCCATCCCGCAGGAAGTGGCATTGAAGCCCGGTGAAACCTCTACCGCCACCTTCTTCAACGCCCTCAAGCCCAGCTTGGAGATCCGCAAGGTGGACAGTGTCACCGGCGATCCCATCAAGGGCGCCAAGTTCCAGATCTGGTATGGCAACAACCACACCGACACCGGCGAGCTCAATGACCTCGGCACTTACTTTTCTGACGCAAGCGGAAAAATCATTCTTCCTGAGATCAAGGATGGCTGGTACAAAGTAACGGAATTGGAACCGGCGTCCGGGTATGCCATCAAGGAGGCTGCCACGCAGGAATGCTTCATCTCCGGTGGTGAGAGCAAAGTCCTGACCTTTGAGAACACGCCTCTTTCCGCCATCATCATCCGCAAGGTGGACAGCGAGAGCGGTCAGCCGCTGGAGGGTGCATGGTTCCGCATCCGCTACCTTGGCGGCACCTCTGGTACGGGCGGTACGGTCATCGGCGAGTACCGCACTTCGAGCAATGGAACCATTGTCGTGACTGGCCTCAAGGCAGGCACTTATGTCTGCGAGGAGATCTCCGCGCCGGACGGGTACGTGATCACCGACGCCACGGAAACCGTTTATCTCTCCGGCAAGGATCAGGACGTCATTACCGTGACCTTTGGCAACGATAAGATGGGTTCTCTGCTCATTGTCAAAAAGGACGCCGTGACCGGCGCACCTATTTCCGATGTGGAGTTCCTTGTGACCGACTCGGACGGAAGTGTGATCGGCAACGCCAACGGAAAGTATGTGACCGATAGCGCGGGCACCATCCGCATTGACGGCCTGACTCCCGGTATGACAGTCATCGCCCGTGAGGCGCGGGCAAAAGACGGCTACATTCTGGACGATACCCCGCAGAGCATCAAGATCAAGCGAAGCTCTGTCATGACGCTGGAGTTCCGCAACCAGCCCAAGGGCGGCGTTTTGGTGAAAAAGGTGGACGCTGTGACGAACGCTCCCGTCTCTGACGTGGAGTTCCTTGTCACGGATTCGGACGGCAATCTCATCGGCAACGCCAACGGCAAGTTCGTGACGGACAGTGCAGGTACGTTCACGATTACCGACATCGCCCCCGGTACCACACTTGTCATCAAGGAAACCCGCGCGAAGGCGGGGTACATTCTCGATGATACCCCGCAGACGGTTAAGGTCAAGTCCAATGAAGTTGTCACGGTGGAGTTCCGCAACGCCCCCAAGGGCAATCTCATCATCGTAAAGCAGGACTCCGTTACAAAGGAGCCGCTGGAAGGTGTCGAGTTTAAGATCACCTACGCAGATGGCTCGTATGTAGATGCCGAGGGCGGCACGCTGTCCTCCACCGGCCTGTACCGGACGGATAAGGAGGGCAAAATCACCATTTCCGGCATCTCCGGCACCATAGTAGCGACGGAGGTACAGACGATCCCCGGCTATGCCATCGACGAAAACACTCGCACGCAGACTGTGGTGGTCAATCCCAACGACACGCAGACGCTTTATTTTTACAACACGCCTGTGGGCGGGTTGCAGATCATCAAGAGCGACAAAGACAGTGGAAAGCGTATCGCTGGGGTCAAATTCGAGATCCGTAAGATGAACGGTGAGATCATCGGCACCTACACAACGGACAGCGACGGTGTCATCTATCTCCCCGAAGCTGAAAGCGGCTGGTACACCGTGACGGAATTGGAGGCTGCGTCCGGCTACCTGCTGGATACCACACCTCATCGTATTGAGGTCAAGGACGGTCAGACCGCAACGCTGGAGATCACCAATCACAAATCTTCCCGAATCCTGCTCCACAAGGTGGACAAGGCCACCGGCAAGGGCATCTACGGTGCGGTGTTCCTGCTGTACGACAGCAGTCACAACCCCATCGGGGAGTATGTGACCGATCAGGATGGCTATATCTACGCCGACGAGGGACTGACCGATGGCCGCTATTATCTGCGTGAGATCAAAGCTGCCCCCGGTTATGTGCTTGATCCTGAACTGAAAACGATCTATGTCCGTTACGGCTCTACCACAGAAATCGAGTGGAGCAATACTGCGGAGTGCGGCCAGATCCAGATCATCAAAAAATCTGCGAACGACAATCCTATCAATGGCCTGCCTGCCGGGACGCTGCTGGAGGGCGCGGTGTTTGAGATTTACGACAAGGCGGGTAATGTGGTGGATACCATCAAGTCCGACCGCAACGGACGCGCCATTTCCAAGACGCTGCCGTTGTCCCGCTATACCGTCCGCGAGATCAAAGCGCCTGCGAATTACTCCATCAATCCCACGGTGATGACCGCCTATCTGGAATTCAACGGACAGATCGTCACCTTTGAAGTGCAGAATACCAGCGTTTCCACCGGCGTATCCATTAAGAAAACCGGCCCTGTGCAGGCTGTCCCCGGTCAGCCCATCCGCTATGTGTTTTCCGACATCAAGAACACTTCCAGCGTCGCTCTGGAGTCCTTCTATTGGCGCGATCAGCTTCCCGCGCAGGTGACGCTGAGCAAAATCGTCACCGGCAGCTACAATCAGCCGCTTTCCTACAAGGTGGTCTATAAGACCAACCTCTCCGGGGACTACCGCACTTTGGCGGACAACCTAAGCACAAGCAAGGTTTACGTATTGGACGCCCGCCCCGCTGTCCTCGGCCTTGCCGCCAATGAGCGCGTCACCGAAGTCATGTTCGTATTCGGAAATGTAAAGGCGGGCTTTGCACAGGTAGAAACGCCTTATATCTACGCCACTGCCCGCAGCGGTCTTGCCAACAACTCCGGCATTGTGAATGTGGCGGATGTGGGTGGTCTTTACAACGGGCAGTGGATTCAGGCAGTGTCCCGCTGGCTCACTACCGTCTACACCAAAACAACGGTGAAGCTGCCCAAGACGGGGTACTAAGCCTTGCGGCAGAATGACTTTCGCAGCGCCGCCCCTGTGTGGGCGGCGCTCTCCCCGTTGGTCCTCTGGCTGGCAGCAATCGCCGCCTATGCCTACGAGGACGGTATGAACCTCTTTCAATGGATGGGGCGTTTCAGCCAAGTGCTGGAGCGCCCCTTTGCCATCGGCTGGACGCCCTACACGCTGAAATATATTTTGGTGGGCCTGCTGCTCTATGGCTGTGGCATTGCGCTTTACTACTCCAGCCGGGAGAACCGGCGACCGGGCGAGGAGTACGGCAGCGCTAAATGGGGCAATCCCAAGGAACTGAACCGGAAGTATATGGATCACCAGCATAAGGACGCCAACATCATTCTGACCCAGCGGGTCCGGCTGGGTATGGACGGCTATATCACCCAGCGCAACATGAATGTTCTGGTAGTGGGCGGCTCCGGTTCCGGCAAGACCCGTTTCTTCTGCAAGCCCAATATTTACAGTGCAAATTGCTCCTATCTTATCACAGATCCCAAAGGCGAGCTGCTGCGCGCGGCAGGCGCTTTGTTGGCAGCGCAGGGCTACGAAGTCCGGGTGTTCAACCTAATCGACCCCAGCCAGTCCGACGGATACAACCCCTTTTCGTACATTCACAGCGAAAAAGATGTGCTGACCCTCATTGATAACCTCATCAAAAATACCACGCCTCGCAACGCTTCCAGCAATGATCCCTTCTGGGAGAAAGCGGAGATCGCGCTGGATTCAGCCCTTATGCTCTACCTCGTCAGCGAAGCGCCCCCGGAGGAACAGAATTTTGAAATGCTGATCTACATGATGAACTTTGCCGAGGTGCGGGAGGAGGACGATCAATACCGCAGCCCGCTGGATATGCTCTTTCGGGCATTGGAAGAAGAACAGCCCAACCATGTGGCGGTGAAGCAATATAAGGCTTTCAAGCAGGCGGCGGGCAAGACCGCGAAATCCATTTTGGTAAGCGCCGCCGTGCGGCTGGCCACCTTCAATATCCCGCAGTATGCCAGAATGACAATGGTGGATGAGATGGACTTTGGCAGCCTGGGTGAGAAGAAAAAAGCCATCTTCTGCGTGATCCCTGTTGATGACAGCAGCATGAACTACCTTGTGGGAATGCTCTATACCCAATGCTTTCAGGCGCTTTACCGCAGGGCGGACGAGAAGCACAACGGGCGTCTGCCTGTGCCGGTGCGTGTCATTCAGGACGAATGGGCGAATGTGGCCCAGCCGGAGAGCTATCCGAAGATTCTGGCTACCTGCCGCAGCTACAATATCGGGCTGAACATCATCGTGCAGAACATTCAGCAGATCAAGGCGCTGTATGAAAAGGAATGGGAGAGCATCATCGGCAACTGCGACACGCTGCTCTTCCTCGGCGGCGGCAATGAGCCGACTTCGTTGGAGTTTATCGTGAAGCTGCTGGGCAAGGAGACCATCGCCACCCGCACACGGGGGCAGACGAAGGGGCGCAGCGGCTCCAGTTCTACCAACTTCCAGCAGACGGGCCGCGACCTGATGACCATTGACGAGGTACGAAAATTGGACACCCATAAAGCGATCTTGTTTATCCGCGGGGAAGACCCCGTGCTGGACAAAAAGTACAACATCAAGCGCCATCCCAACATTAAGTTGACGACGGACGGTAAGGCAACGCCTTATATCCATAAGCCGCTGGGCGCGCCGGATTATGCGCTGCCTGACCTGCCCTATGCGTTCAAATCACTGGACGATTATGATTTTATTGACGTGGAGGAACCTGAACATGAATTATCTGAAAAAGAAAAAGATTTCAAACCCGACAAGACTGAGTAAGGTGAAAAAATGCTATTGGACGGCGGCTGGGGCTGCTGTTCTCTGCCTTTGCTGCGCTACGCCCGCGATGGCGGCGGGCGGCGATCCGCTGGATATTGTAAATAACCTTTCCGATTTTATTTTCAGCATCATCAAGGCGCTGGGCGTGATCATTCTCGGCTGGGGCATCGTGCAGGTGGGTATGTCGATCCAGTCCCACGATGCCAGCCAGAGAACGCAGGGCTTCCTCTGCCTGTTTGGTGGATTAATGATCGCCTTTGCAAAGGAAATTCTGACCGCCATCGGCGCGATCTGATAGAAAAACCGCGCCCTCTGTCTATGGAAAACAGAGGGTGCGGTTCCGTTCGTTATGTGGTAACTTCTCCCAACAGAATGCGGATGTAGTCTTGACGGGCGTTGATGATACGACCAACAGAAACAGTTTCCGTTTCAATACGGTAAAGGGCAATATAGCTTTCCACCACCAGCATACGCAGATCGGTTTCATAGCCGGTCTTTGCCCCAATAGAAACGCCCATTTCAGGAAACTGCTTGAGTTGGGCGCAGCCGTCGAGGATGGATTTTGTAATCCGACTGGCAGCGGTGGGATTATGAAGCTCGCTTTTGATATACCGTTTGATCTCTTGAAGGTCGCATAGCGCCTCCGGCGTATATCTTAGCTTCATTCCGTCACCCCAAGGGTGCGGTAAGCATCTTCCTCAGATACCCAGCCATTCTTTTCCGCAGACGCCCAGCCTTTTTCCGCTTCATCCAACAGGCGGCGCATGGCTTTTGCCTTCATATATTCCGCGTTCTCAGGCGAAGCCAGAAACGGCAGACCCTCCATGTTCAAGGACTGCTGAATGAAGATGTTGACGGCGTCGGTAAAGGAAAGGCCCTGACGGGCATAGATGTCCTCCATACGCTGCTTGACTTCGGGATTGATCCGCATTTGAAAGGTTGCAGTCTTGGGTGCAGATGTGACATTGATCGTGTTCATAGCATTCACCTCAACCTTAGTATATACCGAAAAGAAGAAATGTCAATACAATGTCATTACAATTATGGAGGTGGTGAGATTTGGATAACAACTGGATCGTAGAAAATCTGACCAACGCCTTTGGCGTTTGGAATAGTAAAATGACGGAAATGTGGTCACTGCTGACGGAATCGCCCCAGACCTTCAAGGGCGGCACCATCTGGCAGACCATTGTGACCATCAATGGCGGGATGCAGGCCATCGGCTACGGGCTGCTGGTGCTATTCTTTGCCATCGGTATCTTCCGCAGCGCATCCGGCTTTCGGGACTTTCAAAGGCCGGAGCACTTGCTGCGGCACTTCATCTACTTTGTGCTGGCAAAGCTGGGTATCACCTACGGTATGGACCTGCTGGTAAATATATTTGATGTGTGCAGCGGCATTGTGGCAACGGCGGCGGGCAGCGTTGGTGGCTTGACCGGCGCATCCGTGGCACTGCCGCAGGAGATTGCGGACGCCATTGGAGACGTGGGCTTTTTGGCAAGCATCCCCCTTTGGCTGGTGACGCTGCTGGGGAGCCTATTTATTACGGTGCTGGCCTTCATTATGATCCTCACCGTCTATGGGCGATTTTTTAAGATCTATATGTACGCCGCGCTGTCCCCGGTGGCACTGGCATCCTTTGCCGGAGAGGGCACATCCCATTTCGGCAAGGCATTCCTCAGAAGTTATGTGGGCGTGTGCATGGAGGGTGCGGTGATCGTTCTGGCCTGCATCATCTTTTCGGCTTTTTCCTCCAGCGGTACGCCGGTGGTGGATAGCAGCGCGTCCGTGGTGACACAGGTGTGGAGCTATTTGGGCGAAGTCATATTCAACCTGCTGGTACTGGTGGGCTTGGTAAAGTCTGCCGACCACATCGCAAAAGAGATGCTGGGGCTTTAACCAAAATCATGGCGACTACCGGCACCGCTTCCGATTTCTTCAAATGCGCGAATAATCTCCTCAATTTTTTGAAAGCACTCACTATCATTAAGACGATCATCTTCGATAATTGTCTTGATTTTACAGAGCGCTTGATAGCATTGTCCTTCCACTATCTGTGTAAATGGCTCATTCTGCTGTGGGAAAGTGATCTGCACCTCACCTTGGGCAAGGATGTGACTTAATAATTCCATAGCCAACTCCACTTTTGAACACCTCAACTTTCTGTATGGGGATTATATCCCCTTAATACATGGGATTATAACCCCCATAATATGAGTAGTCAAGCTGAGGAGGTTCCCATGATTAAATTCGACAAGCTATGGGTGGTTATGGAGCAGAAGGGTGTCACTACCTACGCCCTTCGTGAAAAGGGCGGCATTGACAGTAAGACCATTCGGCGGCTCAGAAATAACGAGAACATGGAGACAAAAACCTTAGACAAGCTGTGTAAGGCGTTAGATTGCAAGTTGGAAGATATTGCGGAGTATATCGCGGATTGAGTAAAGATGATTTGGAGGCTATTCCAAATCATCTTTTTATTATATTTGCAGAAAGAAGGGTTTTAATTGGAAATCAAAATCAACAAGGAAATTCGCGCGTACCGTGAAACTCTCTTTTTCGGCCTGTCCGTGCGGCAATTCATCTGTTCCGTTCTGGCGGTTGGCGTAGCCGTGGCGCTGTATTTCACCCTGAACCAAGTGCTGGATCGGGAAACGGTGAGTTGGGTGTGCATTGTCGGCGCTGCCCCCGTGGCCGCTGCGGGCTTTTTTCAGTATAACGGCCTCACGCTGGAGCGATTTTTGTGGGCATGGCTGAAATCAGAGGTCATCATGGCAGGCAAGCGTGTCTGGAAAGCGGAAAACTATTATGAAGAAGCGATGAAACGAGAGGTGAAAAAACATTGATCCTTTTCAAACATCGGCGCAGCGCAGAACGGGACACTTTTTCCGTTCCCCGCAGCGTCCAGAAATCCATTCCCATCAAACGCATTTATCAAGACGGCGTGTTTCAGGCAAGCGGCAAGTTTTCAAAAACTTGGCGCTTTTTTGATGTCAATTATGCCGTGGCCTCCCCGGAAAAGCAACGGGAACTTTTTATGGCCTACTGCTCCTTCCTGAACTCACTGCCCATCGGAGCCACGGCAAAGATCACGCTTTTTAACCGCCAGCTCAATCAAAAGGACTTCGGGCGGACGCTGCTCATGCCCATGCAGGGCGACCGCCGCGATCTCTACCGGAACGAGTATAACGCGCTTGTTTTGGGTAAGGCGGCGGAGAGCAACAATCTCATTCAGGAGAAGTACATCACCGTTTCGGCAGAAAAGAAAAGCGTGGAGGAGGCCCGTGCGTTCTTTTCCCGCGTTGGGACTGACCTCACCACGGGACTTTCCCGTATGTCCTCCAGCGTCCGTGAGATCACGGTCAATGACCGCCTGCGGCTTCTGCATGACCTCTATCGCCCCGGCGAGGAACAGCTATTCCGGTTCAATTTGGAGGACACCATACGCAAAGGGCATGACTTCCGGGACTGCATCGCCCCGGACTGTATCTCCTTTCAGAAAAATCACTATGAGTTGGGCAATCATGTGGGGCGCACCCTGTTTCTGCGGGAGTATGCCAGCTTTATCTCCGACGCGATGATTACGGAGCTGATGGACTATCCCCGGAATATGATGCTTTCCATTGACATTATTCCTGTGGCGATGGACGAAGCGGTGAGCGATATTCGCAAGCGCATTATGTCCGTGGAATCGGATATTACCCGCTGGCAGCAGCGGCAGAATCAGAACAACAATTTTACCGCCAATATCCCCTATGACTTGGAACAGATGCGGAGCGAAACGAAGGAATTCATGGACGACCTCATGAGCCGCGACCAGCGTATGATGCTGGCTTTGGTGACGCTGACGCACCTGGCAGATAACCTCGAACAGCTTGACCAGGACACCGAAGCCCTGCAAGCCATTGGGCGGGCACGGGGCTGTCAGTTCAATATTCTGCGCTATCAGCAGGAGGACGCGCTGAACACGGTGCTGCCCCTCGGCTTAAAGCGCATTGACGCTATCCGCACCCTGACCACGGAATGTACCGCTGTCCTTATGCCGTTCAAATCGCAGGAGATCCAGGACGCGGGCGGTATCTACTATGGCGTCAATGCCGTATCGCATAACCTCATCATCTGCAACCGAGGAAACCTGCTCAACGGCAACGGCTTTATTACCGGCGTGTCCGGCTCAGGCAAGTCGATGGCGGCCAAGCAGGAGGTCTCCGCGCTGGCGCTCTCCACCGACCATGATATTATCATCGTGGACCCGGAACGTGAATATGGCGAGTTGGTGCGGGCATTGGGCGGCGAGGTCATCACCATCTCCGCCTCTGATTCAAACGGCTGCCACATCAATGCGCTGGATTTGTCCGAGGGGTATGGCGATGGCAAGGAGCCGCTGGTGATGAAGTCCGAGTTTATCATGTCGCTCTACGAGCAGCTCATGGGCGCGGACAAGATCGAGCCGCAGGAGAAGTCCATCATTGACCGCAGCGTGGGCAACATCTATCGGGAATATTTGAAAAGTTATCAGGGACAGCCGCCCACGCTGAAGGACCTCTATGACGACCTGATGAAGCAGGTCAACCCGGAGGCCCACCGGATCGCGCTGGCATTGGAGCTGTTCACGGTAGGCAGTTTGAATGTATTTTCCCACCAGACCAATATCAACACAAAAAGCCGCATTCTCTGCTTCGATATTCAGGACTTGGGCGAAAATCTGAAATCGGTGGGCCTGCTGGTGATGCTGGACGCTATCTATAACCGCGTCATTCAAAACCGCAAGGCGGGGAAATACACCCATGTCTACATCGACGAGATCTATCTGTTTTTCGCCAATGGGAGCGGCAGCGGACGCAGCATTACCAATTACAGCAGCGAATTCCTCTACAAGTGCTGGAAGCGCTTCCGTAAATACGGCGCGACGCTCACCGGCATTACACAGAATGTGGAGGAATGTCTGCTGTCCAATACGGCGCGGATGATGTTCGCAAACTCTGAGTTCCTGCTGATGCTCAATCAGGCCACCACCGACCGGGAGCAGCTTGCCCGCCTGCTGGGTGCGTCGGATACGCAGATGAGCTATGTAGACAACGCGCCTGCCGGTCATGGGCTCATCAAGGTGGGCGGCGCTATCGTGCCCTTCGCCAATGAGCTGCCCAAAAATACGGAGCTGTACCGCCTAATGTCAACCAAGCCCGGTGAGGACTGATGCCATGCGGGACTTGAAGATTAAACCCAGTATGGACACGCCAAAGGCAAAGCTGAAGAACCCCACACCCAAAGACGCTGAGTCCATTCTGAAAAAGCACATGGATAAGCGGCAGAAAGAGAAAGAGCCGGAAAGCCGCGACCCTGTGCGCTATGCTACCGACCGCGTGGAGAAAACTATGCGCCGTGGTGCGGCTGGGGCGGCGGATGCCTCACGACGCATGATAAAGCACTACCCAGGAAAGCTGCGACAGAGTAAAGAAAATGTGGTGGGAGGTCACAGCGCGGCAGATATAGGGATCGGTTCGGAAAGTGTTTTCATCGACACACCGATGGAATATGCCTTTTCTCCGGTACAAACCGCTGCACGAAATGAAGTCGGAAACCGGACCATTTCTCCGCAAAATTGCGGAGGTCCAAAAAGCGCAGATGCCGCCCCGCAGGAGCGTGGGCGGCAGAAAGCTGCGCAGGACGCGAAAGCCGCCTATCGGCAGAACTTTGCCGAGAAAAGAACAGCAGAGCGGCACATTGTACCTCCACCGTCCGACCGTGGAGGCACAATGACCACTCCGCAGAAAGGCAATTCGGGGGTATCGGCCAAGGGCAGCCCTGGCCCCAAGAGCGGACAGGCCATGACCAAGGCCACGCGCACCATGCGTGTTCGACCAACTGACCACGCAGCGCCGAACAATGCAATCATCACGCACCGCGCAAGGGCGGCAGCGCAGAGAAAGGCGCAGCGGAAGATGCTTCAGGAATCCGCGCAGAGCGGCGGAAGGGCTTCCAAAAAGCTGGGCAGCGTGGCAGTCCAGGCAGTGAAGGAAATCGGAAAAGGAGTGGCGTCTGCGGTCAGCTCGATCCTGTCGGCAGGCGGCGGTGCAGTAGTGCTGGTGCTGTTCCTGACGATGATCCTTGTGGCAGCTATCGTGGCGTCTCCCTTCGGTATCCTTTTTTCCAACGAGAGCCGAGAGGCAGGCGTTGTGCCGATCTCCGCTGCGGTGGCGCAGGTCAATTATGAGTACAACAAGCGGTTGGAGGAATTGCAAACAGCGGACAGCTACGACTCCATCTCCGTGACCGGGCAGTCTGCCGATTGGGTGGAAGTTCTGGCGGTGTTCGCGGTGAAGGTGGCGGGCAGCGACGATGTGGACGCCGCGGACGTGGCTACCATGGATGCCGACCGCATCGCTCGCCTGAAAGCGGTCTTTTGGGATATGACTACCATAGCCCACCGCATTGAGGTCATTGACCACCCCGGCAGCGGTGACGACGATGGCTGGACGGAAAGAAACCTCTATATCACCATTACCGCAAAAACGGCAGAGGAGATGAAAACCGCGTATCATTTCAACCGTAACCAGATCGCAGCGCTGGACGAGCTGCTGGAGCAGCGGGATCTCCTGCGAGAGCTGATCGAGGATGCGTACTCCGTCAGCGGGGACACGGCAGCGCTTATCCGCAGTCTGCCGGAGGATCTGTCACCGGAGCGCGAGGCGGTGGTACGCACCGCCTGTTCTCTTGTCGGCAAGGTGAATTATTTTTGGGGAGGAAAATCCCTCGTAATCGGCTGGGACGCCCGGTGGGGCGAGCTGCGGCAGGTCACGGCGGCAGGCAGCTCCACCACGGGGACCTACCGCCCCTACGGACTGGATTGCAGCGGCTTTGTGGATTGGGTTTTCTACAATCAGTCTGGCGGCAGCTATGTCATCGGCCACGGCGGCGGAGCCACCATGCAGCACAGCTATTGCACCGATATTTCGTGGGCGGACGCACAGCCCGGTGACTTGGTGTTCTACCCGGATAATTCCCATGTGGGCATCGTTGGCGGCAGGGACGCAAACGGAGAGCTACTGATCATCCACTGCGCCAGCGGAGCGAACAATGTGGTGGTGACGGGGAAAAGCGGCTTTGCCTCGATTGGAAGTCCGAAATACTACAGTGAACAAATCGGTAGGAATAGGTAGTGCTATCCAAGACAAAAGATACTCCCTATTGACACGGTGTGTTATACCATCAATGCCGCCACTGGTGTCGTTACCGAATGGGATGTTGAATCCGTCTACGATTAACGCCCACTGCCTTGAGGACAGGCGGAATCAAGCGGCGCAAGGAAAAACTTGCATAAAAACGCAAGGTATGGTATCATGCGGCAATCAACAGAAAAAGGAGAATTAGATGAACAAGAACGAATTCGTTGCCGCTATCGCGGAAAAGTCCGGTCTGACGAAGAAGGACGCGGAGGCGGCGCTGAACGCCTACACCGCAGTTGTAACGGACGCGCTGAAGGCCGGTGACAGCGTGCAGCTCATCGGCTTTGGTACCTTTGAGGTGCGTGAGCGCGCCGCCCGCACGGGCCGCAACCCCCACACCGGCGAGACCATCGAGATCGCCGCCGCAAAGGCCCCCGCCTTCAAGCCCGGAAAGGCCCTAAAGGACGCAATTCAGTAATTTCACAGCGAATACCACAACGCCACTCAGACGAAAAACCGTCTGAGTGGCGTTGCTTTTTTGTCCGCGGACTTGGACTGTTTCTCTTGCTGCGCGGTCACTAAAAAAGAATTCCAGAGACAAAATCTGCTAAATTGCAAAGACTAACCTCGACTTTATTTTTAGGAGGATACTTCTATGCATCTTACGCGGGAACACATCGACGCCTACTGCCTGTCCCTTTTGGCGGACGAGCACTCGGCGGGGACGATCTCGAAATGCCGCCGCGACCTGACCGCCTTCGCCCGCTGGCTGGACGGCCGCGCCGTCACCAAGGAGTCCGCTATCGCTTGGAAAGCCTGCCTGCTGAACCGGGACTACGCGCCCCGCACCATCAACGCCATGCTGGCGGCGGTGAACGGCTTCTGCCGGTTTGCCGGTCTGCCGATCAAGTTCAAATTTTTGAGCATCCAGCGGCAGATCTTCCGGGACAGTGCCAAGGAGCTGACGAAGGAGGAGTACGACCGCCTTCTCGCCGCCGCGCGGGAGAGCGATTAGGAACGCCTCGCCCTCATCATGGAAACGCTCTGCGCCACGGGCATTCGCGTGTCCGAGCTTCGCTATATCACCGTGGAGGCGGCACTGGCGGGACGGGCCACCATCACCCTCAACTGTGATTCACCTGTGACGCGGCAAAAAGGACAAGGCGCTATAAGTAAACACCGAATCGCACAGAGCAGGCATTTTGGTCTGATGCTGTGCGATTTTTTCACCGGGTAGAATGCCAATCTGCACAGGCGCTTACTACTAAAAGCAGATACTCCAAGAAATTCCGCGAGGAACACGAAGAAGAAATCCTGCTCCATCAGGCGGCAAAAAATGCCTTTGACGAGATGGGCGTGAAGAAGCTGCCCAAGGTCAAAGACCTGCAAGCCGAGTATGCAAAGCTGCTGGAGGAAAAGAAGAAAACCTACGCCGAGTACCGGCGCTCCCGTGAAGAAATGCGGGAGCTTTTAACGGCAAAGGCCAATGTGGACCGGCTACTGAAAATGGACGAGGAACAGAAAAAAGAACAGGAAAAAGACCACGGCCAGCGGTAAGCTGGTCCTGGTCAAAAGCGTTCGCAGAACGCGCAGCCACAGAATGAAATTCTGTGTTCAAAGGGGCTTGGGGGCGCTGCCCTCAACAAGCAAGCGGAGAGGAAAATCACGGAGGGATTTTCTTCTCTGCGGGCCTGTGTGTATTAACACAGGCATTGCGCGCATGTGCGCGTAGTATTGTGAATTCCTGATAACTTATGTTACCGAAAATTTTTGCATTCCTATGCCCGGCAACGAGGTGCAGTTGAAATCCGACAGAAAATGTGTGATAATATTTCTGTCTATATTTTCTGTTCAGCGTGAAAAGGAGGTGTTTACCGTGCGGGATGGGAAATACATTACGATCATGTCAGACAGAACACAGCTTGTACTGAATGCCAGCACGATTCTATATGTCCTGATGATTGATAAAACTGCCGAGATCCATGTGTCCGGCGGGAAGATATACAAAGCGCGGATGAAGATCAGTGATCTGGAAGAAGCACTGGGGGACAATTTCCTCAAAGTCCACCGGGGCTGTTTGGTGTCCGCCAGAGCCATCCATGACATCACCGACCACATTGATCTCAACAACGGCGAATCCTTGATCTATACACTCCGAAAGAAAAAGCAGATCATCGCTCAGTTCCAGGCGGCTCAAAAACGTCTCATCAGCAGTTTTGCCCAAGACGAAGCCCCCTCCACTGAGGAGGAATACCAGGCCCATTACTGCGGCTTCGAGGCTATGCCCTTTGCGTTTACGGACATCGAAATGATCTTTGATGAGAAGCGCCGGGCGGTGGACTGGGTCTTCCGCTATGGAAACCCTGCTCTGGCAAAGCTGGAAGGACTGCCGCTTAAAACGCTCATCGGCAGCTCCTTCGGCAGCCTGTTTTCCAATATGGATGCCAAATGGCTGCGCCTATACGAGCGCGCCGCCCTATATGGGGAAAGACTGGAGGTCATGGATTACAGTCCGGAGATCGGCGCGTGGCTGAAGGTGATCTGTTTTCCCACCTTCCAAGGTCACTGCGGGTGCATCCTGTTCGACCTCTCAGACATCGCATATACCAAAATCAGCAGGCAAGGTAGTCAGGCAATGATGCGCTATTTCGACAAGTCACAGGAGATGACCGATAGTCTGTAGCCGCTCCATATCCGAATCGCCGTCCACGTGTGTCCATTTCCATGGACAGACATGGGCGGCGTTTTTTTGCTGTCGTTTCACGCCTCTTAAACGTCGCTTCACGCCAAGTCGATTGAAAGGAGCGAGAGCAGCCCTTATAATAATTTCTGTTTAACCTTTGCAAGCCGAAAAGACAGAGCTTGCCTTGCCATGCCGGCAAGAAAATTTTGACAGAAAGGATAGGAGAATATGAAAAGAAAACGAAGAATACTTAGCCTGCTGCTTAGCGGCGCAATGCTGTTTTCCCTCTGTACCCCAACGGTCTTTGCCGAGACGCCGACACAGGACAGGGGGCAGACCATTACGGAAACGGGCGGTTTATGCGAACACCACGCCGAACATACGGAGGATTGCGGCTATTCCCCCGCAGCCGAGGGGACGCCCTGCGGATATGTCTGCGAGCTATGCGGCGCGGGAGATAATACCCCGTCCAATGCGAAGGCTGTCACGGTGGCAAGCGTACAGGCCATGATCGACGCTTTACCGAACGCAGAAGAAATCACTGAAGATAACGCCGAAGATGTCAAGGCGCAGCTTGACGCCATAGACGAGGCGAAGGAGAAACTCTCCGACGAGGAAATAGATGAGCTGGATTTTACCCGGTATGCGGAAGCTGCCGCTGCATTGGGGGCGCTGGCTGCGCCAATGCTATTGGCTAATGATTCGCCTAACGAGCAGTTTTCCCTCACTCCCGGCAGCAGATATTATTTTGACCTCTCCGGCGAGAAAATTCCCGGAACGGTAAACGACAAGCTGCCGGACGGCTCCCTCCACTGGGTTCCCTTTACCTATGCAGGAACAGTAAACGCCTATTTCCGCGAATCTGAAGGTGTAAGCACTGATGGTGAGGTAAAGCCTTACAACCACAGCCTGTTTATCGCGGACTACGCCGTGACCCATACCGTCAGCTGGGATGAGCTGAATGAGAAGGGTCTGATTTTCGGCACGGCCTATACCAGCGGCGGCGTGGACTACACCCTCCGCGCGCCCTCGGCGGGGAGCAGCGACGACGGCGCTTCGGGCGGCGCCCCGGCAAGCAACGAGTGGGACATGATTTTGGCCAAAAACAGCGTTGATATCAAAAACTGGAACAATATGTATTCCTGGGGGCAGGATACTGCTGACCTGGTTGACCAGTATGATTCTTCGTTTCGCCCGAACCGTGGGCACGGCT
>ENA-OPDJ01000625-OPDJ01000625.1-human-gut-metagenome-genome-assembly--contig:-NODE-625-length-26623-cov-2.975346_pt1 | contig 26623 bp, 27 predicted proteins | sample MGYA00241621_ERZ501505 | MGnify/ENA primary metagenome ERZ501505 (study PRJEB25962, sample SAMEA2042624) | human gut metagenome | biome: human gut; feature: human-associated habitat; material: faeces... | reverse complement strand
AAGAACTTAGAGAATCCAGGGAATCAGCTTAGAATTCAGAAGAATAATCGCCCAAAAAAGAGATGAATAATATAACCGGAGATTTTAAGGGATTGGAAGCAGGTGTATTATAAATCATAATCCTTTTGTAGAAGATAGAAGGAAAACTGATAACGAATAATACAGACCACGGAAGATTAGCTTAGAGTTAAAAGGGAAATAGGAGGTATAGTCCGTTGGACATAATTGAAAATCATTTGCGGAGAGCATCTAGAATTAGTAGTCAGGATGCTCTCTTTTTTTGTGCTCTTTTTGCCTGATTCTATTATTTTCTTAGTAAATATGATATACTTTTTACATGATATCGCTATTGCGGAAATATAAAAATATTTAAATATAAGATATTTTATAAAGGAGGTGCTAGTATGACAATTGGAGATTTTTTTACAATGGCGGCAGTCATTGCGCTGATACTGATTTTGGTCATTGCTCTGCTTGCCCCCGTAATTGTTCCTTGCCCGCAGGATATAGCGGATAAAACCAACCTTTCGGTAAAATTCCAGCCCCCTTCTTCGGCGCACCTATTCGGAACGGATGAGCTTGGGCGCGACGTGTTCAGCAGAGTTCTGTATGGAACGAGGATTTCACTCAGCACGGCTGTACTTGCGGTAGCCTTGTCGTTGGTTATCGGTGTGCCGCTCGGCGCCGTTGCAGGTACATCCGGCGGCGCGGTAGATGAGATAATCATGCGCATAACGGATATTTTCCTAAGCTTCCCGCCTATGCTTTTGGCAATATTGCTCGTGTCCATGTTGGGGCCGAGCCTGAACAACGCTATTCTCGCCATTGCGCTTGCATGGTGGCCGTGGTATACGCGCATTGTACGCGGTCAGGCAATCTCGCTTAAAGAGCGCAAATTCATTCAGGCAGCAGAAACCATCGGCACGCCGAAGTGGAAGATAGTTGCCAAGCATATTATTCCCAATACGATTTCACCCGTGGTGGTGCAGGCATCAATGGATATGGGCGGTGTTATCCTTACCATTGCATCGCTGAGCTATCTCGGCCTTGGTGCGCAGGCGCCTTCTCCGGAATGGGGTTTGATGATAAGCACCTCGCGTAACTATTTTCCGGATATTTGGTGGTATAGTGTGTTTCCGGGCCTTGCCATATTCATAACAGTGCTTGCATTCAACCTGTTGGGCGATGGCGTGCGTGAAATACTTGACCCCAAAACGCGTAAGAAATGAGGAGGAACATCCGTGAGCTATTTTGAAGTGAACGGCCTGCAGGTCAGGCATAAAACATCCGAAGGCGTTAAGGAAGTTCTGAATATAGAGCATATCGCCATTGAAAAGGGAACAACATACGGCATTGTCGGCGAAAGCGGACAGGGAAAAACCGTCCTTGCGCTTACGATTCTTAAACTGCTGCAATGCCCGCCGGGAGAAATCACAAAGGGCTCCATCATGCTGGACGGCGAAGATATACTTACATACAGTCAGCATAAGATGCAGTCAAGCATTCGCGGCAAAAAGATAGCAATGATCTTCCAGGATCCCATGTCCTGCCTGAATCCCGTGTTTACCGTTGGCCAGATGTTGGATGATGTAATCCGCACGAATCGGGGACTTCATGGCAAGGAAGCGACTGAGTATGCGTATAAGGTGCTAGACATGGTAAAGCTGGTGGATGCGGAGAGTACGCTGAAAAAATATCCGCATCAGCTTTCCGGCGGACAGCGTCAGCGTATAATTATTGCGCTTGCGCTATGCTGCGGTGCGGAGTTCCTTATTGCGGACGAGCCCACGCGCAATCTTGATGTAACCATTCAGGCAAGCATCCTCAAGCTGCTCAAGGAGCTGCAGGAAACGCTTGGCATTACGGTTCTCTTTATTGCCAACAACATGAGCCTTGTTTCCGCGTTCTGTGACAGGATAGGCATACTTCATGAAGGGCGTATAATCGAGGAAGGCGAAACGGAGCGGATAATACGTGCGCCGGAGCAGGAATATACACGCATGCTTGTTGATGCCGCACGGCTGCATACAGCTCCCGCAGAGGAAGTAGAAGCAGGGGAGGAACTGCTGCGCGTAGAGCATCTTAAAAAATACTTTGACGTTAAGAAAAAGAATAAGAAGCTGAGCCTCAAAGCCGTGGATGATGTAAGCTTCACCCTGAATAAAGGCGAGGTGCTGGGCATCGTAGGCGAAAGCGGATGCGGAAAATCCACCTTGGTTAATACGATCCTGAACCTATACGATCCTACGGACGGAAAGGTATATTTTGACGGCAAAGATGTATTTTCGGATGATCGCAAGAAACGAAATGCATTCAAGAAGAACGTGCAGATAGTATTCCAGGATCCGTACTGGTCCCTGAATCCGCGCTGGCTCGTAAAAGAAATTGTGGCCGAGCCTCTGGACGCATACGAGAAGCTGCATGGACAGGAGCGCCTTGCACGCGTTGTGCAGCTGCTGGAGATGGTAGGCCTCAGCCGGGATGATGCACACAAATATCCGCATGAATTTTCCGGCGGAGAGCGGCAGCGCATCGCAATCGCCCGCTCGCTTGCATCCAATCCTAAACTTGTGGTGCTGGATGAACCTACATCATCCATCGACGTGTTTTCTCAGGCGCAGATATTGGAACTGCTTCGTGAGCTGAAGGAAAAATTCCAGCTTACGAACATATTGATTTCGCATGACCTTGGCGTAGTGAGTCAAATGGCCAATAAGATTGCCGTAATGTATCTGGGCAAAATTGCGGAGTTCGGCCCTGCGGCCGAAGTATTCCGCAACCCGCAGCACCCGTATACTAAGGCGCTTTTCAATGCCATACCCAAGTTTGAAAAGCTCGGTATAGATCAGTTGACCACGCTGGAAGGTGCAATCCCAAGCCCGATTAACCCGCCTTCAGGCTGTGCTTTCCATACCCGCTGCGCGGAAGCTTGCGAAGCATGCAAGAGTTGGACTCCGGAGCCGATTTATCTAAATGATGCACATTATGTTTCGTGCATACATTTTGCCAAGCAGCAAGGAGAAGGCAAATGCGAAAAAAGATAACGATTGTTACAATGGGACAAAGTCCGGCTGATCCTAAAACGCACGACGTATATCGTATGCTTGCCCAGGACTGTGACGTAGAAATGCATGGCATTCTTGACGGCATGAGCGAGGAGGAAATAGGTCTGCTTGCCCCGCAAGGCGCTGAGATGTTGATTGTCAGCTCTCTGCGCACAGGGCGGGAGGTACGCATAGCAGAGCGCAACGCAATGCGCCTTGTAAACGAGCGCCTGCTTGAAGCCGAGCAAAGCGGTTCTGCCGCAGCGCTGATATTCTGCACCGGCCATTTTGTTATTCCGGAAATGCGTATGCCTGTTTTTGTTCCGGAAAAAATCCTTTTCTCGTTGTTCAGGGCAATGGGTGTAAAGCGGCTTGGTGCTATTGTGCCCAAGCCTGAGCAAATTGAAGCTTCCGTGGCGTATTACAGCGAGTTTTCTCCATGCATCTGCGCCGCATCACCGTATGGACCGAGAGAGGAAATTGAAGCGGCGGCAGCCTCATTCCGCAATAGCAATGTAGATATTCTAATGACGGATTGCATGGGCTTTACGGAAGAACTGGGCGAACTGATTCAGGCAGCATCAGGTAAGCAGGTATTTGTGCCTCGGGTGGTAGTGCCTGCGCTTTTGAAGGCTATTGTTTCCTAACCACACCAAACCACTAAAACTATTCTGCCATATGGCAGCGTAACAAGAAAGGAGCATTTATGAAAGTTTTAAGCAGAGAAGACATTTTGGATATACTTTACGGAGGTGCCATTCTGGGTACAGGCGGCGGGGGAAGCCTTACGAAGGGACTTGTAAGCATAGACCTTGCAATGAGCAAGGGAAAAACATTTACGCTTGCCTCCTTTGACGAGCTTGATGCGGATGATATCATTGTCTGCCCATACTCCTGCGGTGCGATATCACCCTTGAGCGAGGAAGAACGCAAAAAATATGAAGGCCTTCCGGTGTATGAGGATACCTATCACATTAAGGCACTCGAAAGCATGGAAGAGTATCTCGGCAAGCCGGTTAAAGCCGTGATTTCCACGGAAATCGGCGCTGGAAACACCGCGAAAGCGCTTTACTGTGCTGCCATGGGAGACAAGATAATCGTGGATGGCGATCCTGCCGGCCGTTCTGTCCCCTGCTTGCAGCATTCAACCTTCTATCTGCATGATGTACCCATTACGCCAATGTCGCTTGTAAACAAGTTTGGCGAAAGCCTTATTGTTAAGGACGTTGTGAACGACTATCGCGCGGAAGCAATCGCACGTGCTTTTGCAGTTGCCAGCCAGAATACAACTGCGGTATGCGACCATGCTAATACCGCCGAAGTGATCGGGAAATCCGTCATCCGCGGCGCAATTTCATATACCCAGCATATAGGGCATGTCTACCGCTCCGCACTTGCGGCAGGACAGGACTATGCAGAGGCCGTCGCAAAGGCCGGCGAAGGCTTTGTGGCGCTGCGCGGTAAGATTCGCAGGAACGACTGGGGAACCGAAGATGGCTACACCATAGGAACCATGCTTATTGACGGCAGCGGTGAGTTTGCCGGAAATGAATACAAGATATGGTATCAAAACGAGAATATCATTCTTTGGAAAAACGGTGAGTATTACATTACGGTGCCCGATCTTATCTGTGTGTTCAACGATGACGCTAAGGAGCCGCAGCTGAACCCGTATGCTCAGGAAGGAGAAGCCGTTTCGGTCATTATCCTGCCTGCTCCTAAGGAATGGACTACTGAAAAAGGACTTGAAGTTTTCGGGCCGCGCAGCTTTGGATACGATGTAGACTGGAAGCCGATGGGAAAATAACATGAGAATTAAAATCATTGACGCGGTTGTTAAGAGTTCCGATAGGCTAAGGACAAGCGACAGGTATATTCGTGACAGCTTGCGCCCTGATACCGAGATAGAATATGCGCATATATCAAAAGGCTTTCCATCCGTGGAATGCGATTTGCATGCGGCATTTAATAAGCCCCAAATTATTGCGTCAGCGATTCAGGCAGAAAGGGATGGGTTTGACGGCATATTCATAAATTGCTTTGATGACCCGGGAGTATACGAATGTCGGGAAGTGCTGTCCATCCCCGTATTTGGCGGTTATGTTCCGGCAATGATGACTGCGCTCTCCCTTGCCGAAAGGATTGCCGTAATTACAACGGATAAATTCGGGATATTAAGCGAGGAACGCAAAGCAAGAATGCTGGGGATTTCCGAGCGCGTTGCGGCAATCGTCCCTGTTGAAATAGGCGTTCTGGATTTGCAGAGTGATCCTGAAGCCTTAGCGGAACGCGTTGCGAATGTCTGCTGCACGCTGCATGAAACGGAGCGCATCGGTGCGGTATGCTTGGGCTGCACTGCCATGCACTGCATGATAGATATACTCCATAAAAAGCTTCTGGCCCGTAATTGCCCGATAATTGTCATTGAGCCGCTTCGCAACGGCTTACGCTATTGTGAGCATATAATTTCCATGGGCTACCGGAACGGGCTGCATGTACTCAAATCCGTAACGCTGCCCAAAGGATACGAAAATGGCTGAGCAAATTGATTTGTATAAGCTATTGAAAGACCGGCGCACCTGTCGGTCTTTCAAACCGGATCCGATTCCTCAAGAGGTGATGGCCAGGCTATATGAGGCTGCCTGTTCTGCACCGAGCGCAGGCGGTTTTCAACGGATATCCATCATTGAGATTGCAGATCAGAAAAAAAAGGACACACTTGCGCGCATTTCACGGAATCAGCGCTTTATTGCCGATGCGCCTATCAATCTGGTATTCTGCATAGATGGGCACAGGATGCGCAGAATTGCCGAATATGAGGGCGCACCCTACGGACAGGATTATGCAATATGTACGCTTTGGATGGGAATTATTGATGCTACCATCAGCGCACAAACCCTTGTGCTGGCGGCAGAAGCGGAGGGATTACGCAGCTGCTATAACGGAAATGTTGTAGATAATGCGGATGAAGTATCGGAGCTTTTGAATTTACCGGAGCATGTGATACCCGCTTTCATGCTAACGCTTGGATATCCGCGCTCAAACAGCCAACGCTCCCGCAAGTATCCATACGATGTGATAGTGCATCATGAAACGTATAAGGATATGAGTATGGAGAAGCTGTATCCACATCATATTGAAAAATGCGGAAAGCCGCATTTTGCTGCAAATGCCGCCCGCTGCGCACAGCTGCAAAAAATCCTCATAAGGCAATATGGCACGGAGTTTGCGGAAAAAGCAATGGCGCAAGTAAACGAACAGGGATTCCTTACAGCGTATCAATATTGGTTCGGCTGTTACTATCCGAGCAATGAGGATACCGCAATGACAGCAGAAGGTTACCGCAAGTTTCTCAGAAATAAAGGGCTGGACTTAGATGAAAACGGGATGCGGTAATAATTGAAAACGCTTGGGCGGCCGCTATATTGCAGCCGTCCTAATACTGCTTTTGCCGTTATTAGGCAAAGTATGGTTAGGTCCTTCGTGGGATAAGTTTGTTGCTTTTAAGCATAGAAAGAAGGCATAGACGAGCAGCAAGGGATAAGCCAAAATTGAGTTCGTGCACAGCGATATGGGTGCAAGATGATTAAGCTGACGCACCGCTTATGCTGCTAAATGCTGACGTTTGCATCTAATTCGCAGCATAAGGTAATATAAAGAAATCTGAACTTGCATATTCGGTTTTCCGTGCTATAATTAAGACATGCCCTAACGGGTAAATAAAAAACAACATAACAACAACGGCAAAAGGCAGAAGGGTAACAGCTTCTGCCTTTTGTTTTATTTTTGTGCTATAATACGTCATAGGGAGTTGGTAAATGAGGCAATAGTGCGAATGAGAAAAGAATTCGTATCGTAATGAGCCGAAAAAGAAAAACAAGCATTAGCTCAGCGCCAACTCTCCGCCCCTCATAAATAATTTACCCAAAATCCGCCTTTACATATGGTATCCATGGTATCAATATCCCATTGTATCACCTCATACCCAAGGGAGCGCATCGTGGTTATTACGGTGTCGTTATATTCGCCGAAAGGCGCGCGGAATACCTTGCAGCGTTTGCCGGCAAGTTTTTCTATTTTGTCGTCGTATTCAACGGTTTCCTTGCGCATCTGCTCTTTCGATATGCTGTTCATATGCGGATGAGTGGCGCTGTGGTTGCCTATTTCGTGGCCCCGCTCGGCTATCATCTTCACATCGTCCGGATATTTATCCGTCCAATACCCACAAAGGAAAAACGTTGCCTTTACGCCGTATTCATCAAACGTATCCAGTATGAACTGCGTCTTATCGTCCTCCCATGCCGCGTCAACGGTTATGGCTATTTTCATGTCGCTCCTCTCAACGCTATAAACGGGCAGTTCTTTTTTCTTGCCTGCCAATACCTCAAGTTCATATTCCTCCAGCTGCGCCATGGCAGACGTTGGCGATACGGCTCCATCGGAAAACGACAGCGCGATAATTACAGCTGCCGCGACAACGAATATTACCGCCGCCGCGATTATGAGCATCTTTTTCGTGATAACAAATATCTTCATATTGCACCCTCCAAAACAACATTTATGCATATGCTTATGCATCATATTTCTAAAGATTGCCTAAGTCTAACGTGCTTTTTAGAAAGGCTTTGCCTCGCAACGCCATATATGATAGAATGACCATGGCACATGAGGGAGGCTTTTACTTTGGATACGCTGAAAGGTACAGTAAAAAGCATAATATACAGGAACGCTGAAAACGGATACAGCGTTATTGAAGTTACGGATGACAATGGCGATGAACGCACAGTTGTCGGCCCGCTGCCGCTTATAACCATTGGCGAACGGGCGGAGTTTACAGGCGATTGGGTTGAACATCCCGCATACGGCCCGCAGCTGAAGGCAAAGGGGAGCAAAACCATTGCCCCGGCATCGCTGAGCGCACTGATAAGCTACCTTGGCAGTGGGCTTATAAAAGGCGTTGGCGAAGCCACGGCGCGCGACATTGTCTCAACATTCGGCATGGATACGCTCAACGTACTTGAAAACGAGCCTGAGCGTCTGCGTGAAGTACCCGGCATAGGCCGCCTCAGGGCAAATAAAATAGCTGAGTCGTTCGCCATGCAAAAAGGTATGCGCGAAGTCATGCTTGCGCTGCAGGAATTTGGCATAACCGTTGCGCAGAGCATGAAGCTGTATAACACATACGGCGCGCTGTGCATAGCCAAGCTGAAAGAGAACCCGTACAGACTGATAGATGATATTGAAGGCATAGGCTTCATCACGGCGGATAAATTGGCCGTAAAGGCCGGCTTTGAACCGGATTCGCCATTTCGCATCAAAGCCGGGCTTAAATACACGCTGCAATGGGCGCGGCAGGAGGGGCATACTTTCCTTCCGCGGGAAAAGCTTTTAAGCGTAGCCTGCCAGCTTCTGCATGTTGATACTCTTCCCGCCGAGGAGATGCTTGATGAACTTATCATTTCTGGCGACGTGCTGTATAAGCTGATAGACAATACGGACGCCGTATTCTTGCCCGGCATGTACAGCGCGGAAAGCGAATGCGCACGGCGGCTTATGGGCATCGCTTCGCGCGACGGCATGCAGCTTATGCTCGGCATAAACGCGCAGATAAACGCCCTTGAAAAGGAGCTTAAAATTCCGCTTGCGCCGCAGCAGAGAAAGGCCGTTGAAACGGCGCTGAAGAACGGCGCAATGGTCATAACCGGCGGCCCCGGCACAGGTAAAACCACAATACTCAAATTCATAATCCGCCTCATAGAGCGCATGGGGCTTGATTATCAGCTTTGTGCGCCTACGGGGCGCGCCGCAAAGCGCATGAGCGAAGCTACTGGTGCTGAAGCGCGTACCATACACCGCATGCTCGGCTACGGCACATCCGGCGACAGATTCCTGTACGATGAAGATAATCCGCTGCTAACGGATGTTATAATAGTTGACGAAATGTCCATGGTGGATGTTTTGCTAATGCGCTCGCTGCTCAGGGCCACGCCGAGCGGGACGCACCTTATAATGGTCGGCGATGCTGATCAGCTTCCGCCGGTAGGGCCGGGCAATGTATTGATGGATGTTATTGCCAGCGGCGTTGTGCCGGTTATTCGGCTTACTGATATATTCCGCCAAGCAGAGCGCGGCATGATAGTTGAAAACGCGCACCGTATAAATGACGGCAAGCAGCCTAATCTTTTCGCGAATGCGGACGATTTCCGGTTTGAAGAAATAGTCGGCGCGGAGCAGATAATACGCCGCGTTATTGCGCTGTGCTCGGGCAAAACAAATAAGCTTATGACCGCAGAGCCCATCAAGGACGCGCAGGTGCTTGTGCCCATGAAAAAAGGCGCGCTCGGCGCGATAAACCTGAACGCACGGCTTCAGGCCGCGCTCAATCCGCCTTCACCTTATAAAAAGGAGCGCAAGCAGGGAGAGATGATACTGCGCGAAGGCGACAAGGTGATGCAGATAAAGAACGATTATAAAATTCCTTGGAAACGCGCAAAATCCGGCGAGGAAGGCACGGGCGTATTCAATGGAGACCTTGGCACGATAGAGCGGATAAATCTATCCGAACAGGAAGTTACCGTTTTGTTCGATGATGAACGCGCTGCGGCCTATGATTATTCAATGCTTGATGAACTGAATCTTGCATATGCTTCAACGGTGCATAAAAGCCAGGGCAGCGAATATCCCGTTGTCATAATGCCCATCGCCGGCGGCGCACCGCAGCTTATGACGCGTAATTTGCTCTATACCGCCGTAACCCGGGCGCGTGAGCAGGTAATTATGCTTGGCAGCAGCAAATGCATATATGACATGGTGGACAACAACCAAATTCGCCGCCGTTACAGCGCGCTTAAATGCCTGCTGATGGAACTTGATACCATTGTACTTAACGGGAGCAGCCATGAGCCGACTGACAGAGACGATACTTGACGTAATATATCCGCCAAATGTCTCCTGCGCCATATGCGGCAGCGAGGCGCATGCCGATTCTCATTGCCTCTGTGCAGAATGCGCGGCATTGATACAGCCCGCTGGCATAATAGGCCGCAGCGGTTTTATAGACGATATCTACTGCGCCGTGCATTACACCGAGCATATCGCAGCAGCCGTACATAACTATAAATATAACGATGCGCGCTATCTGTGCCGCTTTTTCGCTTCACTAATGGAATTGCCGAAGGATTGGCAGATAGACGCCGTGCTGCCTATGCCGCTGCACCCGAACAAATTAAAAAAGCGCGGCTATAATCAAAGCGCGCTCATCGCCCGCGAACTTTGCAAAAAGTATGGTCTTATGCTTGACGAATCGCTTGCTGTGCGAATAAAGGACACAAAAAGCCAACGTGAACTGGACAGGTCTCAGCGCGCAGAAAACATGAAGAACGCATTTTCTGCAAGCGGCAGCGTAAAGAATAAACGAATACTGATAATAGACGACGTGTTTACCACCGGCGCAACAATGAACGAATGCGCCAAAGCCCTTAAAGTAAAGGGCGCCGCATATATATACGCAGCATCTGCCTGCATGGCCGGCGGCGATAGCGCACAATAAATATTAGGCCCTTCGGTCATTATGCGCACTGTGCCCTCATAAGCTTTAGCAAAGCTTATTTGAGGGGGATCACATGTACGCATATATTGAGGAACGCGTTATGAACGTGGCGGAATACATAGTGGAACACGAAGCAACAGTAAGGGCCGCCGCAAGCAAATTCGGAATAAGCAAATCTACTGTTCATCACGATATGCAGGTTCGCTTAAAAGGCATAGATGCAGACATGGCGGAGCGCGTGCGCGCAATACTGGATAAAAACAAAAGCGAGCGCCATATCCGCGGCGGTATGGCAACATATATCAAATATAAGGGCAAAACGCCCGCCAAGAATAGCAAAGCATCAAAAAAGAACAAGCCTATAATACTATAACTATTGCTAAAGCGGCCGGCATAAAGTATACTGTCGCTCATGGAAGAAAGATTTATTAGAACTCAGGCCTTGATTGGCAGCGAAGGACTCACGCGGCTGAATAACGCCAACGTGGTCCTTTTCGGCGTTGGCGGCGTTGGCTCATATGCCGCAGAAGCGCTTATACGCAGCGGCGTAGGCTCGCTCACGCTTATAGATGGCGATATTGTTGCAAAAAGCAACATAAACCGCCAACTTATCGCACTCGATTCAACAGTAGGCTTACCAAAGGCACAGGTAATGGCTGCGCGCGCCAAGGATATAAACCCAAGCTGCCGCATAACGGCGCTGAATTGTTTCTATGATGAATCCAATAAGGATATCATAGACTTTGCCAAGTTTGATTATGTTATAGACGCGATAGATACTATATCGTCAAAGCTTTTGATAATCGAGCTTGCAAGCCGCGCCGGCACAAGGATAATAAGCTGCATGGGAGCGGGTAATAAGCTTAACGCTGTTGGTTTTGAAGTGGCCGACATATATAAAACATCTGTCTGCCCACTTGCGCGCGTAATGCGGCGGGAGCTAAAAAAGCGCGGCATAGCCAAGCTGAAGGTGGTATATTCAAAAGAAGAACCTCTTACGCCGCACTTTGATAACGCCGCGGATATAGACCCTCGTAGGCGTTCAACGCCGGGCAGCATAGCCTTCGTCCCCGGTACAGCCGGGCTTATATTGGCAGGCGAGGTAATAAAAGACATCGCATTTAATTGTCATTAACGGCTTTTTATCGCGGAATAACATCAACTCTGTAAGGCAACCATAAGAGCATCAAGTTTCTTGAGGGGGTGCTCATATGGCGCTTAACAAGGTTGAGATCTGCGGACTGGATACGTCCAAGCTGCCGAAGATCACGCAGAGTGAAAGCAGGGAGCTGCTTAGCCGAATAAAAGCGGGCGATAACGCGGCAAGAGAGGAATTTATAGGCGCAAACCTTAGGCTTGTACTCAGCATAATACAGCGTTTTTCCGGCCGTGGGGAGCAGATGGACGATCTGTTCCAAGTAGGCTGTATAGGCCTTATAAAAGCAATTGATAACTTTGACATAAATTTACAGGTAAGATTTTCCACTTATGCCGTTCCTATGATCATTGGCGAACTGCGAAGGTACCTACGCGATAACACTGCACTCAGAGTAAGCCGCTCAATACGAGATACTGCATATAAGGCGCTGAAGAAACGTACGGAGTTGATGGACGAGCTTTCACGCGAGCCTAAACTCGGTGAAATAGCAAAGGCGCTTGATATGAAAGAAGAGGACGTTGCCTTCGCACTCGAAGCCATACAGGATCCCGTTTCATTATATGAACCCGTATATCACGATGATGGCGACGCATTGTTCGTTATGGACCAAATACGGGACGATAAGGATGGGGACGAAAAGTGGCTGGATTCAATAGCCATAAGCAACGGCCTTAACAGCCTTGCCGACAGGGAACGCAGAATAATAGAACTACGCTTTTTCCACGGGCGAACGCAAATGGAGGTTGCCGAGGAAATAGGCATAAGCCAGGCGCAGGTTTCCCGCCTTGAAAAGAACGCGCTTAAAAGCATGAGAAAATATGTATAGCACAGCTTAAAAGCATAACCACGCCGCGCCCGCCATACAATGGCTGTATGGGGGCGTTTTTATATGAAAAAACCAAGGCGTATGATAAGGCTTGGCCACAGGGTTGGCCAAATAATGGATATTCCGCTGGAAGCAATAGGCGATACGGTAAAGATATGCATTATTGCGGACAGCTTTGCAAGCATAGAAAACTATAAGGGTGTATTTGAATGCACGGAATCACTCATACGGCTGCGCACGGCATACGGCATAGTGCGAATCGAGGGCGAAAATCTGTCCTTAGGTGAGCTTAGAAGCGAGCGCGCCGTGATAAACGGCAGGGTAAAATCGGTTGCATTTGAAAACTAACCGTTAAATATTTAAGAAAATGCATTTTGAAAGGCAGCCTATGAGGTTTGGCGTATGGCATTATCTTTCGGGATATGTTATTATTGATATCAAAGGCAAGAACCTTGAACGGTTCCTCAATCGCGTGGTGCAAAGCGGTGGAGACATTTGGCACGTTAGGCGCACCGGAAGCGAAAGCGTGCGTGCATGCGTATCCGTCGCCACGTTCTATGCACTCCGGCCCATCGTACGTCAATGCGGCGTAAGGATAAGCATAGCCGCCAAGCGCGGCGCGGTGGTCTCACTTTCGCGTTTTCGTTTCAGGAAGGCGCTGCTGTATGGCTGGATGGTTGTGCTTGCGCTTATAATAGCTGCGTCGCGCTATGTATGGATAGTGGACGTTTCCGGCTGCGACAGGGTGGATGCCGATAAGCTTATAGCCTCGCTTAAGGACATGGGCGTGGGCATAGGAACGCATAAACGCGCCGTTGCAACGTATTCCTTGGGTCAAAGGCTCATGGCTACGGACGAGCGTATAGCATGGGCAGGTGTAAGCATAAGCGGCGTGGTGCTGAAAATAGAGATATCCGAAGCGGGCGAAACAAAGCCCGATACTTCGCAGTCAACGGAACCTACCAGCCTTTACGCCGCTAAGGACGGAATAGTAACCGAACTGAAGGTTATTGACGGCAAAGCCAAGGTGAACGTTGGCGATGCTGTAGTAAAAGGGCAGGAGCTTGTTTCCGGAATATTGAGGAACGATGAGTTTGGGTTTATAACCACGGCGGCACGCGGCGCGGTAAGCGCAAATGTTATATATGTAGTCTCTGCCAAGGCAGGGCCGACAATAGAAAAGCTTTCGCTCAGCGGAACAGGGGCATATTACAACGCCGTAAAGCTGTTTGGCATATGCATTGCCGATGAACCGGAATACGCAAGCTATACCGATGAAACGGTATGTGAATATGAACTGACCGGCTGCATACTGCCATTGAAAGCGGAACGCCGCCTGCGGCAGGAAACCATAGTGAAGCAGTCTCCAGCAAGCAGACAGGAGCTTGAGCAGGCCGCCGCGGCAAAGGCTCAGGATAAACTGAACGAGCTTATCCCGCACAGCGCCACAATAATATCCAAGCATACCGAGTATGAAACGGATGCGGACGACGCCGTAACGGCCATAATAAGAATAATGACAGAGGAAAACATTGCTGAGGCAAGAGGTATATATGGACAACAATAACGAAATGAACCTTAGCGAAGCGACCGAAGCGCTTTGCACCGCAGAGTCTGCCGTTGAATCGATGGACGAGATGATAAAGCTTTTCGGCGTGTTCGACGAAAACCTGAAGGTAATAAGCGCCGAAACCGGTGCGCGTATAATTGCCGCGGGCGACTGCATACGCATTGAAGGCTCCGCCGAGGCAGCGGAGCTTGCCAAAACGGTTGTGGACAAGCTGCTTATAACCGTGCGTCGCGGCGAAAACGTGGACCGCAGCCGTATACGCTATGCCGTTGATTTGGCAAAAGAAGGAAACGCGGACCTTATTACTGAGCTTGAAAGCGACGTTGTGGCCTTCACCGCCAAGGGCAGGCGAATAAAGTGCAAAACGCTTGGCCAGAAGAAATATGTGAATGCGCTCAAGCGCAATACGGTAGTGTTCGGCGTTGGCCCCGCCGGCACGGGCAAAACATATCTTGCCGTTGCAATGGCCGTATTGGCATATAAGAACAAGGAGGTAGAGAAGATAATTCTTACCCGCCCCGCGGTTGAAGCCGGCGAAAAGCTGGGCTTTTTGCCCGGCGATCTTCAAAACAAGGTCGATCCTTATCTTAGGCCGCTTTATGATGCGCTTTATGACTTCCTTGGCCCGGAAACGTTTAAGAATCTTTCCGAGCGCGGCGTTATAGAAGTTGCACCGCTTGCATATATGCGCGGGCGCACGCTCAACGATGCATACATAATTCTTGACGAAGCGCAGAACTGCACCATAGAGCAGATGAAGATGTTTCTGACTCGCTTCGGAGAAGGATCGCGCGTGGTAGTTACGGGAGATATAACGCAGATAGACCTTCCGCCCGAAAGGAAGAGCGGACTTGTGCATGCGCTTGGCGTACTGAAGGACGTGGAAGGTATTTCCCAGATATATCTTACATATAAAGACGTGGTTCGGCACGAAATGGTGCAGCGCATAATAAGCGCATATGATAAGGCGTACAATAAGAAGAACTAAGCAGGAGGTGCATACGAATTGACAAAGCGGGAAGCGCCGAAACAGATCACGAAGAAAAACGCAAGACTGATTTCACTCGGTATGCTTGCGCTGTCGCTTGCAATAGCTTTTGTGTGCGTGAAGGGCATGCTCACGCCAATACGTTATGACGTAAAGGTGGGGGAGGCATCCCCCGCGACAATTCTTGCCACATGCGAAGCTGTTGACGAGATAAACACCGAAATAATGCGCGAAAAGGCGCGCATGGAAACCGGCAGCATATATGCCATCGATTCCGTCAAAATAGGCGACTATAAATGCGGGGCGGAGGATTTCTTTTCCGGAATAGATAAGCTTTACGGCAAAGCAGCTGCGAATATTCCGGAGGATGCGGATATTCCCGCGTCCGCCGCACAATGGGGCGAAACGCTTTCAGCTTCCGCAAAAGCGGCGCTGTGTTCAAGCGTATCTCCCGCCATAGACGAAGCAAGCCTTCTCGCCGTGCTTTCATCTACGGACGATCAGCTGCAAACACTCAAGGACATCACAATGTCCAAGCTTGACACTGCGCTTGAAGCCGGCGTATCGGAAGAAGGGCGCGATGGGCTTGTTTCAAGCTGCACGCGGGAGATAAACGCAATGAGCGCAATACCTTCCGGCCTGAAAAAAATAGCGGTGCAGGTATTCGACGCATTCCTCAAGCCTACGCTCAGCATAGATGCTTCCGCAACGGAAGCCGAGCATGCCGCGGCAATAGAGAGCGTTGAGCCAATAGTCGTAAAAAAGGGCCAGGTCGTTGTTGAAAAGGGCAGCATAGTGAGTGAATCCCAGTTTGCTCTGCTTGAAAGCATGGATCTTGTTAAAGGGGAGGACAGCAATACCAATCTTACCTTCGGCGTGCTGCTTATAACGCTTTTGCTTTTCGCGCTGTTCGCCGTATACATGCGCTTCATGGAAAAAGAAACGCTTTCAAGTATAAAGCAAATGGCGATAGTTGCGGTGCTTATAATGCTTTCATGCGCGCTTGCATATCTTACAAACCGCGTGGATTACCGCTTTACGCCCATACTCATACCCGTGATGCTTTGTTCCCTGCTCGTCGGCGAAGGCACAGCGTATGCGCTTACCGCGCTTTTGAGCATTTTTTTCGGCATCATGGCCGGCGGGAGCGGCAGCGGCATACTCGGTTCGCATTGCGCCGTTATGATAATATGCAATACCATTTCCGGTCTTGCTGCAATATTTGCGCTTAAACAAGCGCAGAGCAGAGCATCCATGATAGCTGCCGGCGCGGTTGGCGGCGGTTACGCAGCGCTTGTTATGGTCGCGCTTCAGCTCATGGTGAAAACTGCTTTCTTGGGCGTTATGGAATCGCTTGCGTGGATATTCGGCAGCGCAATACTATGCGCTCTGCTGGTTACAGGCTCGCTTTCCATATGGGAAACTTTATTTGACGTAGCCACACCAGCACGACTGAACGAGTTGAGCAACACTAACCATCCGCTTTTAAGGCAGCTTATGGTGGAGGCGCCCGGCACATATCAGCACAGCATAAATGTTGCCGCGCTTGCCGAAGGCGCGGCCGAGCGCATAGGCGCGGATCCGCTGCTTGCACGCGTTGGCGCGTATTATCACGACGTAGGCAAGCTGAGAAGGCCGCTATACTTCAAAGAGAATCAGAAGAATGGCGAGAATATACACGATTCTTTGCCTCCGCTCGAAAGTGCGCAGGCCATAATTGCCCACCAAAAAGACGGCGTAACGCTGCTTACCAAATATAAACTCCCCTCCGCAGTTATAAAAATATGCGGCGAGCATCACGGCAATTCGCTTATGACTTACTTCTATTTCAAGGCTAAACAGGCGGACGAGACCGTGAAGGAAAAGGGCTTCCGCTATGTCGGAAACCGCCCTTCCACAAAGGAAAGCGCAATAGTAATGATGGCCGATGGATGCGAGGCTGCCGTAAGGTCGCTTGGCGATACCAACAGCACCGCGGTTGAACAGATGGTGCACAAAATAATATGGGGCAAGCTGAACGAGAATGAGAACATGATGTCCAATGCGCCCTTGACCATCGCCGAAATATCAGAAATCGAAAAGAGCTTTCTCAAGACCTTCGCAGGTCTTATGCACGACAGGATAGAATATCCTAACATGGAGGACCTAAAGGCATGATAGAAGTAATACTCGAAGCCGAATGCCCTAATGAAACGGAAGCCATAATCCGCCGCGCGGCATCCGGCGCTCTCAGTGCACAGGGCGCGAAGGGGGATATAAGTGTGTTGGTAACGGACGATAACGGCATACGGGCAATGAACAGGGATTACCGCAGCGTGGACAGGCCGACGGATGTGCTCAGTTTTCCTTCAAACGAAGGGGATGCTCTTTCCGCAGTGCCGGACGGTTTCTTGGGCGATATTGCAATATCGATTGACCGTGCTAAGGCTCAGGCCGAAGAATACGGGCACTCGTTTGAACGGGAGCTTTCGTTTTTGACCGTGCACGGCTGCCTGCACATATTGGGTTACGACCACATGAATGATGAAGAGAGGCAAGAAATGTTTGCCCTTCAAGATAAAATATTAAACGATATGGGGATAACAAGATGAGAAACATACACGAATTTGAAGTAAAGAACCTGCTCAGGATGGCTAACGACGCTAAGGAGCGCGCGTATGTGCCGTACTCCGGTTTCCGCGTAGGCGCGTGCTTAAAGGGCGCTTCCGGCGCATATTATTTCGGCTGCAATATTGAAAACGCCGCCTATTCGCCAACCGTTTGCGCCGAGCGCGTTGCAATGCTGCGCGCCATATATGAAGGCGAACGCGAATTCGATGCCCTTGCAATAGTTTGGGATGGCGATACTCCTGCGGTCCCCTGCGGCGTTTGCCGCCAGGTACTCAGCGAGTTTTGCGATGGCGAAATGCCAATAATCTGCGCCAACCGCAAAGGCGAATACAAAATGGTATCGCTTGATGATCTGCTTCCGTATGCTTTTTCAAAGAAGGACATGAATCTATGATAAGTTCCTCTTATCGTTCCGGCTTTGTATCCATAATCGGTTCACCAAATGCGGGCAAGAGTACGCTTATGAACCGCATAGTCGGGCAGAAAGTGTCAATAGTTTCGCCCAAGGCGCAAACAACCAGAAACCGCATAATGGGCGTTGCAACAAGGCCGGATTATCAAATCGTGTTTCTTGATACGCCGGGCGTTGCCGCACCTAAAAACCGCCTTGGCGAATATATGCTTAAAGTAGCATATGAATCGCTTAATGAAGTTGAATGCGCGCTGTTCATGGCAGATGCCGCAAACGGCATACGCGAGCGCGACGAAGCGATAATTGCAAAGCTTAGGGACGCTAAGGCGCCGATAATCGCCGCAATAAACAAATGCGACATTGCAGGCGCAGACGCAATATCGGCCGCGCGGCAAAGGCTTGAAAAGGAGAATTGCTTTAGGCAAATAATAGAAATTTCCGCTGAAAGCGGGAATGGAGTAGATGCACTTGAAGCCGCCATAGCGGCATACCTTGTGCCGGGACCTATGTATTTCCCCGAAGACATGGTCACCGATATGCCCGAGCGTATAGTGTGCGCGGAGATAATCCGCGAAAAGGCACTGAACCTTTTGAAGGACGAAGTGCCGCACGGCATAGGCGTCGGCATAGATAAAATGGCGCTTAGGCCAAGCGGCGAATTATATGACATGTGGGCCACCATATACTGCGAACGCGAAGGCCACAAGGGCATCATAATCGGCAAAAAGGGCGCAATGCTGAAGCAGATAGGCAGCGAAGCGCGCCAGGACATGGAATGGATGCTTGGTGCGCGCGTCAATTTGCAGCTTTGGGTAAAGGTGCGCGACGATTGGCGCAACAGCCCCGGCGCATTGAAAGAACTTGGTTACGAATAAAAAGAGGTATTTACCATGAGAATGGTTGACTTGATAATGAAGACCCGCCACGGCGAGCCGCTGAGCAAAAACGAGATAGAGGCCATAGTATCCGGCTTCACTTCCGGCGAAATACCGGATTATCAAATGTCCGCATGGATGATGGCCGTATGCTTAAAAGGGATGGGAGCTAAGCAAACAGCCGAACTTACCATGGCCATGATGAATTCGGGCGATACAGTGGATCTGAGTGATCTTAACGGCATAAAGGTGGATAAGCATTCCACCGGCGGCGTGGGGGATTCAACCACGCTTATTGCCGCGCCGCTCGTTGCCGCATGCGGCGGTACTGTTGCAAAGCTAAGCGGCCGCGGCCTTGGGCATACTGGAGGAACGCTCGATAAACTTGAATCAGTTCCCGGCGTAAACATAGAACTCAGCATGGAGCGTTTCAAAGAGATAGTATCGCAAATAGGCGTATGCGTAATGGGTCAAACCGGAAACTTCGTGCCCGCGGATAAGCTTATGTATGCCCTAAGGGACGTTACGGGAACAGTTGAGGGCATCCCGCTTATAGCTTCAAGCGTTATGAGCAAAAAGCTTGCCTCCGGTTCAGATGCGATTGTGCTGGACGTTAAGGCCGGCAGCGGCGCATTTATGCACACGCCAGAGGACGCCGAAACGCTTGCGCGCACAATGGTGGACATAGGCAACCGCATGGGCAGGCGCACAATGGCGCTTATAACGGACATGAACCAGCCACTCGGGCTGGCCGTAGGTAATGCGCTTGAAATAATAGAGGTATACGACGCGCTTTCCGGTAAGCTTGACAAAAAAGACCCGCTGCTTTCCGTAAGTCTTACGCTTGCAGGCAAAATGCTCATCCTTTCGAACCTTGCAGGCGACATGGCTGATGCCAAAGCAAAGCTGATACGCGCGCTTGAATCAGGCGAAGGGCTTAATAAGCTCAAGCTTATGCTAAGCGCATTGGGCGGCAGGGATGAATTTGTTGAAGATCCTTATAAGCTTGTAAGCGGCGTTAAGCAGAGGATAGACATATATCCGGCAAAGGATGGATATATAGGCGATATGCATGCGGACATGATAGGCATAAGCGCGCAACTGCTCGGCGCGGGCCGCGCAAAGAAGGGGGACAGTATAGACCCCGCAACCGGCCTTGTGATGCATGTAAGGCGCGGGGACAGGGTAACGACACGCGATGCGCTGGCCACAATGTATGTGAATGATGCTTCGCATCTTGATGAAGCCAGGCAGACGTTCGTCAGCGCGATACGCATAGAGGACGAAATGCCCGCACATATTCCCATGGTATATAAAGAGGTGGATTAAATATAATGGCAAAGCTCATCGCAATAGACGGCAACAGCCTTATGCACAGGGCGTTTTATGCCCTGCCTGCCATGACTAACCGCGAAGGTACGCCTACGGGCGCGATATACGGTTTTTTAAGCATGCTGCTGAAGCTTGCCCAGCAGGAGCCTGAATATATGCTGGTCGCTTTCGATATGCACGGCCCTACGTTTAGGCATGAGGAATACAGCGAATACAAGGCCGGCAGGAAAGCCACTCCTGACGAACTGCGCACCCAGCTTTCGCTTATACGCGACCTGCTGCCTAAGATGGGCATAACCGTGTGCCAATGCCCAAGCTATGAAGCGGACGACATACTCGGCACATTTGCGCGCATAGCCAACGAAAACGGTGTAGATGCGTTGCTTGTTACCGGCGACCGCGATGCGCTGCAGCTTATAGGCGAACATACGCATGTACTCATGACCAAAAAAGGCATAAGCGATACCATTGAATACGATGAAGCAACGCTTATGGAGCAATACGGTCTTGAACCCAAGCGCATGATAGACTTGAAGGCGCTTATGGGTGACAATTCCGATAATATTCCCGGAATACCCGGCGTTGGCGAAAAAACGGCATTGAAACTCCTTGCCAAATACGGCACGGTGGAAAACACGCTTTCACACGCAGCCGATGAAAAAGGCGCGCTTGGGCAAAAGCTTGTAAACGGTGCGGACAGTGCACGCATGAGCTACCGTATAGGCACAATAAACACAACTGCGCCGGTTGACATTGCGCTTGAAGATACGAGCTTCACAAAGGATACGCTCTGCGGCGGCATTGCCATGATGCGCGAACTTGAACTGCGCAACCTCATAGACCGCATACCGCAGAACGCTGAATTCGTTGCAAAAGAAACGGCTGCATTCACCGCTAAGCACATAGTAATAAATAATTCTGCTGCCCTTGCCGAACTTTGCGCAAAGCTTGGCGATGCCGATATTGCCGCATTCCATATTGACGGTGTATTCAGCGTAAGCATAGACGACAGCACGCAGTACGACATTATGCTTGGCCAAACGCTGCTTGACGCCGGACTAAGCGAAGAGGAGGTTTACTCCGCATTAAAGCCTATACTCGAAAACGCAGCCATTGAGAAGGCATTTTTCGACAGCAAAGCAATGCGGCATATCGCGGCGCGCTTCGGCGTGAACATATCAAACGTAAGCTTTGACGCAATGATAGCGGACTATCTGCTGCACGCAATACATCCTGCGGCAAATCTGAAAACGCTTTCAGCCGAGCGGCTTAATTCCTCAGAAACCGGCGCGGCGGCGCTCATTAAGCTTAAAAGCGAGCTTATGAGTAAACTTGAAGCGAAGGGCCTTAAGAAACTCTATAATGAAATTGAACTGCCGCTTATAGATGTGCTTTACGATATGGAACGCATAGGCTTCACGGTGGATCGCAATACGCTCAGTACCATGAGCAAAGAGCTTAACGCGCGCATAACATCGCTTGAAGCAGACATATACGAATGCGCAGGGGAAAAGTTCAATATACTTTCCACAAAGCAGCTTGGCACGGTTCTGTTCGAAAAGCTTGGCCTGCCGCCAGCAAAAAAGACGAAAACCGGTCATTCTACCGATTCGGAGGTACTTGAAGGCTTATACGACATGCATCCGATAGTACCAATGATACTTGAATACAAAACGCTCACAAAACTGTGTTCAACTTTTATAGACGGTCTGCTGCCGCTTATCGATAAGCAGGGCCGCGTGCACACACGCTTTAACCAAAACGTTACGGCGACGGGCAGAATATCAAGCACGGAGCCCAACCTTCAAAACATACCCGTGCGCACTCAGCTTGGGCGGGAGATACGCAAGGCGTTTGTTGCAAGCGAAGGCCGCGTGCTTGTGGATGCGGATTATTCGCAAATAGAATTAAGGCTGCTTGCCGCCATGAGCGGAGACGAAGGCATGTGCCGCGCATTTATAGAAGGCGCTGACATACACCGCCGCACCGCAAGCGAGGTATTCGGCGTGCCGTTTGATGAAGTAACAAGCGAAATGCGCAGCACCTACGCGCAGACGCTGGATGCATGGCACTATGCAGACAAGTACGACGCACTTCCTACCCTGTCCAGCAGCTGGATTAAAGAAGGAACGGAGAACATCGACAGAACTCTTGCAGTACAGAGTTCCAACAGCCATCAGTTCATTTGCAACTTCTACTACGAACAGGCGTGGACGCGACCGATGCCGATTTACAGCGTACCGGGAATTGATACCATCTAAGGGGGTGCAAAATGGGCCTCTTATCAGGATTAACGACATGGCTGCCGATCGTATCGGGCGGCCTGTCGATCGCAGGACAGATGAAAAACCTGTTCAGCAACACAAGCGGAAGCACCAGCAGCGCCATGGGACAGCAGGGCATGAACACAAATGTAAGCAGCGGAAGCACCAGTGGAACAACCAGCGGAACCACGACCGCAAGCGGTGGAAGCGTAACGACCGGCAACACCGGTGCACTGGGTTCAATCCTACAAACAGCAATGGGAAGCCCGACCGGAAACAACGCAGGACAGGCAGCAGGGTTTAACGCAGGACAGGCAGCAACGGCAAACAACCTGCAAACAGGTATGTGGAGCTACGCGAACGGCCTGAACATGCTATCAAACATTGTTGCGAACGGTCTGAACCTCGCAAGCCAGACCAGCGCACAGAAGTACAACAGCGCAGAAGCAGCAGCACAACGAGCGTGGGCTGAAAAAATGAGCAGCACCGCATACCAGCGCGGCGTGAAAGACCTGAAAGCAGCAGGCTTGAATCCGATCTTAGCAGCATACAACGGATACGGAGCAAGCACACCGTCAGGCGGCACAGCAAGCAGCGGAATGCAAAGCTTTTCACACACTCAGAGCGCAGCCATCCCAAGCGCACACACAGCGACGATGCAAAGTATGTACGACTATGGCAACAACACGGCGCAGTTCTTGCAAAACGCCATGAACGCGATCAACACGGCAAAACAGTCAAACGAATGGTACAGCGCAGAGCAGATGCAACAAGCCACAAGTCAAATCATGTCGAGCAGCGCACAACAGATCAGCAACCTGAACCAGCAGAGCAGCCAGCAAAGCAGCAGCACGACACGAGGAAACGAAAAGGGCATCAGCGGAGAAGGCCACGGGGACATTGAATGGAACCCGGGGCACACAACAAAGAAAAGATAGTTGACAGACACAGAAAAGAGGTGTATAATATGGGTGTACTAATCACACACCTTACCTAGAAAGGGGTATAATCATGAAAAGCCAAGTAGCAAAGAGAATCAACATAAATCTTACACAGAAAGATCTAGACAATTTAAACTGGGCAACAGAAAACATCTGGACAGGAACAGAGAATCCAAGAAAAGCACAAGCAAGCGAAATAATCAGGGACGCACTACAGGTATATGTAGAAACGATGGGAAAAGACAACAATAATCCATGAGGAAAACGAAGGAAACGAGAAATTTTGTGTCAGTGGGCCCCAATAACATCAAGAAGGGTTATTGGGGCCCACTGAGGTAAACGGGGTGAAACATCCATATGGGGTGCACAAGACCACTAGTAAGGCAGATCATAAACGGAGAAGAACGAGTGATAAGCCTTAAAACATACCTAACAAAAACGGGTATGTACTTCAATGAGGAAGCAACACCAGAAACCAAAAAAGCAAACGAAAAAAGAATACTGGCAGCACTCAAGGAACAAAACGCAATGATACTTCCATGCGGACATTGTGCCGGGTGTAAAATGCAAAATGCAAGCAGCTGGGCAAACAGGATGGAAATGGAGCTGCCATACCACGACAATGCATGGTTTTTAACACTTACATACGACAACGAACATGTACCATGGTCTTATAATCAGGGTTTAGGCGTGAACAAAAAAACAGGCGAAATCGTCATAGAAAATTTGACACTGAACTATGAGGACATGCAAAAATTTTGGAAACGGCTAAGACGCTGGTTAGAATACCATGAAAGAAATACCGGAAAACTGATGTACTACCAAGCAGGCGAATATGGAAGCCAGACACACAGACCACATTATCATGCGATCGTGTACGATCTACCGATAAAGCCGGAAGAACTGAAAATCTACAAGCAGAAGAACGGATTCAGATACTACAATGTAGACTGGTTAACAAAGATCTGGGGCATGGGTCACGTGGTGGTAGCACCGGCAGAATGGAAAAACATGGCATACACTGCCAGATACACAACAAAAAAAATTTACGGCAAAGATTCCAAAAAATACTATGAAGAACTAGGTGTTTTACCAGAACGCTGCATGATGAGCAAAAATCCTGCAATCGGAATGCAGTACTATGAGGAACACAAAGATGAAATCTATGCAAAAGATGAAATTCAACTGAAAAATGGAAGGAGAGCAAAACCACCAAGATATTTTGATAAACTCTTTGATCTGGAACATTCAAACAGTAAACCGCTATCAGAAGCAGAAAGTGAGACGATAGAGGACACAATAATAAAAGCCGAATCTGAAGAACTGAAAGCAATCAAAAGAGAACGCCGAAGAATCGCAAACGACGCGCTCTTTGCTCAGCTCAAGCAGACCGGCTTAACCATGCAAGAATATTATGATGTAAAAGACAAGAAAAATCAAAATAAATTTAAAAAACTTATCCGGGAAGAAATTTAAAAGAACGGCTGAATAAAAGGAACTGGACGGCGTGACACAAAAAAGTTACGTCGTCCTTTTCATGCGCGACTCAACGCGCACCGGACGACCTCCAACAAAAATAGTGCTTGACAAGTGTATAAAAGAGGTGTATAATAAAGGTGTAGAAAGGATGGTGCTTAAACCATGAAAAGTTACTATGAAGAACATGTAGAAAATTGTGCAGCAGCTCTTTACGACGGCGGATGGAGAAGCACAGACAAAGAAGAAATAAAAAAAGAGTACAACATGGATGAAGAATGGGCAGAAGCAATCTGTGAAAAGCTCAAAGAATACGAAAACAAATAATGCAAACATTAAAAACGTGAGGTTGACGAAAATCAGCCTTGCGTTTTTTTTTTTTTGGTAAAATGAGAGAAAAAGGAGGTGGTATCATGGCATACCGCAAGACCGTAAAACCTAAAATCGACAAGAAAATTTTTACCAACACCGCAAAGAAAACCAAAAAAATCAACGTGAACCCGAAACCGAGCAGAGGGGGAATCAGGCTGTGAGCAAAAGACCGTATCACCAAAAAGAACCCGGCATGATGAAAGTAAGATATGCGATCAACATCGAAAACAACATGCTGGAAGAGATCGAGGACGTAAGCCAGACACTGGAGCTGCCCAGATCGAAAGTAACAAGGGCACTGCTGCGCTACGGTCTCGATAACATCACCACGAAACAGATCTACGAACTGGGAAAGGAATAAATCATGATTCTCGAAATTTTCACGATCAAAGACGAACTCGCTGGAACCTTTGGCAATCTCATGTGCGTCAATCCGAAAGTAAAAAACCGCACTTTCAAGTGGATCACGGCAGAAACCGAAAAAAGCGACTGCGACGACAAACGAATTTACAAGCTTGGCACATACGACACCGAAACCGGCCAGATCCAGAGCCAGACGCCGGAACTGGTTTACAACATGGAGCAGGAAAAAAAGGAGATGAGCGAAAAGCATGAAAATCTTTAAGCCATACGAAGATGAAAAACCAGAAGTCCGCTGCAACTGTTGCGGGAACATCATGGAACCGGAATACAAGGAGCGCTACGACAACAACGGACATCCATACCTTGAAAAGGTCGGAGAGGTAAACACCTACGAAAAAATCCAGAGCTACCGCGACCAGTGCGACGTGATGGCAATTCTCAGCCGATACGCAGCAGGCGACGAAAGCGCACTGGCAACGCCGGGCTACTACATCGACACCACGAAGCTGCCGAAAACCTACACCGAATACCTGAACATGATGAACGAGCAGCGCGAGAAGTTCGACATGCTGCCGCTGGAAATCAGGCAGAAGTTCGGCATGAACTTCCAAAACTGGGCAGCAACCGCAGGCGAAGCGGAATGGCTTGAAAAAATGGGCATTTCGACGAAAACGCCACCTGAAGAAACGCCGATCAAAGAGAAAGAGGTAGCAGAATGAACAGAAATTCAGAACAACACTATGCACAGGTACCTCATGCAGAAATCAGGAGAGCAAAATTTCAGCGTGACTTTAACCTTTTGACCACGATGAACGAGGGCGATCTGGTGCCGATCTACCTTG
>ENA-OPDJ01000624-OPDJ01000624.1-human-gut-metagenome-genome-assembly--contig:-NODE-624-length-26637-cov-9.086525_pt1 | contig 26637 bp, 22 predicted proteins | sample MGYA00241621_ERZ501505 | MGnify/ENA primary metagenome ERZ501505 (study PRJEB25962, sample SAMEA2042624) | human gut metagenome | biome: human gut; feature: human-associated habitat; material: faeces... | reverse complement strand
GCTCCACCCCGTTTCTTTGGGCAAGACCAAAGAAATGGGGTGGAACATGCAGCACAAACGTAAAGAAACGCAGCAACAAAACGGCGAGTTCCTCCACCCCCCTACGATTGCTCAGAGACGTAAATGCTCATCCGTTCCTGAATGACCCTCGCCGTATCTTCGGCACTCTGCGCACCGGAGAGATAGGAGGCGGCCTCGTCTTTAATTATGGCGAGCGCGCGGGGGTCGCAGAGGTCGAGAGTATCGGCGCTCTCGACAAAGGCGCGGCAGCCTTTCTGATGCTTCGTGGTCGCGCAGACGCCCAGCTGGAAGTCGAGTTTCACGAACAGCCCGTCCTCGCCGTCTGGGGAGGGGTAGCCGAAATAGCTTATTTCCTTGCCGGCATAGTAGCTGTCGAAGTTCATGCCGTTGTCAACATCAATGCCGCTGTCGGTCCTGTCCTCCTTGACGCGTGCGGCGGCCTTGAGCAGGGCGATGAATTCGGGGTTATCGAAGTCGCAGGTCCCGGCCTCCCAGTCAATTGCCCCGCGCATGTAGCGGCGGCTGACGACTTCAATGAAATAGGCGGGATCCATGTGATAGCACATGTCCTGCCAGGGTTCCAGGGACGCCTCAAGGTCCAGGTATTCCTGTATCGTCATGCCGCGGCGTTCGCCGAAGACCTCCTTCAGACCGTACATGCACTCGCAGGAGAAGGCGTCGCTGATGACGTACACGCCGCCGTACTCAGACAGCGCGTCCCAGACCATCAGATTCGCGCGGCCTATGTCCGAGTCGAGCCAGGGCGTCATGTCCACGAGCATGTCCCGGGCAATTAGGTTCAGGGCGCCCAGCTCGTCGATATCCTGCCAGGGGAAGCACACCATGTCCGGGCCGCCGCCTGAGCCGAGTTCGGTATTCAGCCGCAGGCGCGCGTTTGCGAGGCTGCCTGCTTCGGCGGCGTAGTTGACGATTCTGATTTCGTATTCTTCACTGCGCGAGTTGAACGCCGCGACGCGCGCGTCGATATACGGCGTATCTGCAAAGATCGCCAGCGTGAGCTCGGTCTTTTGCCCGATCTCATCAGGCGAGGCAGGGCGCAATATGTACTGACCGCCGGGGCCTGAGCAAAGAAAACGGCCTTCGCTCAGAGCTTCAAAGCCGAGCAGCTTTTTGGGGTTTATCATGCAGTCCTCATAGCAGATGAGCAGCCGCTCGCCGCCTTTCTCGTCAAGCACATAGACGCCGTCTGACTTGGCTAGGTAGAGATAGCTGTCGCCCAGTCCTGAGGCTACGAAGCCGGAGCCGGTTGTGAAGCCCTCGCCTCCGCCGAGAGGGGAGACGTGGTTCGCCCCGTCTGCCGCTGCAACGGTGTGCAGCCCACCCTCCGCGTCGCGTACCAGGCGCTGATAACGGGCGCTTACGCGCGTCTCGGACATCTCGCCCTCTGGGCTGAGAGAGACGACGAGACCGCCGAGATCAGCCCAGGCACGGCCTCCGGAGAGCAGCAGCGACCGAGGCGCCGCGGGCAGCTCCATCTCCGCGAGCACAGCACCCGCCTCATCGTAGAGCCGCAGGAAAATGCCGCCGCCGCAGTCAGAGACGAGCCAGATGCCGCACTCGTCTACGCGCATGAAAAGCCCGGCGCTGCCCTCGGGCCGGAACAGCTCCGTGCCGTCCCGTGTGAGACTGAGGTCATGGTTCCCTGCGGCCTGCAGCGAGTATTCGGACCCGCCGAAACCGTCGGAGCAGTTGGCCCAGACGTTTTCAGGCGAGGAATAGGTCTCCTCCGTGTAGCACTCGCCGCGGCCCTCCCAGGGGACGGCGGAGGGCTTTGCCGCGCTCGGCTCCGGCGGCTCTTGTACGGGCGCGCCGCAGGAGCTCAGCAGCAGGAGCAGGGCGAGCAGGAGCGCTGTTTTCCTCATGACCACCACCTCAAAATCATAATAACATGGATTTGTATCCTGTTTGCATCATTTGGCCGACAAGAATTGGACGTGAAAGCTGTATGATACCAACAAAATGCCCCGGAGCACAACTCCGGGGCATTACATTATTTCAGACTTCGCCAGCCCAGCAGGAAGGCGGAGTTTATGATGACGAGCACCGAGCCCGCGTTGTGTACAAGCGCGCCGACAACGGGATCCAGCATGCCCGTTATCGCCAGCGCGATGGCGGCGAAGTTCAGGGCCATGGAGAAGGTCAGGTTCAGCTTTATCGTCCCCATCATCCGGCGCGAGAGGCGCAGGAGGTGGGGCAGCTCGCGTATCTCGTCGTTCACAAGGGCGATGTCCGCGGCGTCTATAGCGATGTCGCTGCCCACGCCGCCCATGGCGATGCCGGTGCAGGCTCGCTTGAGGGCGGGCGCGTCGTTTATGCCGTCGCCTATCATGCAGACGGGCAGGCCCGCTGCCTGGGACTCGTCTATCCACTTGAGCTTGTCCTCGGGCAGGCACTCGTATTCGCATTTGCTGATGCCCACCTCGGCGGCGATGGTCTCGGCGGCGTTGCGGTGGTCGCCGGTGAGCAGCACCGGCTCCGCGCCCGCCTCGCGCACGGCGGTTATTACGTCGGCCACGTCGGGGCGCAGGGTGTCCGAGAGGGCGATGAAGCCAGCCGCCACGCCGCAGACGGCTATGTAGATGACCGAGCAGCCCCGCGCGCGGTATTCCTCGGCGGCGGAGAGCAGCTCCCGCGCCGGGGAAGCGCCCTCGGCGGCCAGCAGCTCCGGGTTGCCCGCCAGCACCCGGCGGCCCTCCACGACTGCGCCGACGCCCCGGCCGGGGAGCATGGCGAAGTCCTCCGCCTCGGGCGCCTGCGCGCCCGCGCCCTCGCGCCAGCAGTAGACGACGGCCTTGCCCAGGGGATGCTCGCTGCGGGCCTCGACGCCCGCCGCCAGGCGGTAGAGCTCCGACTCATCCAGCGCTGCGTCAAAGCTGCGGACGGCGGAGACCTCGGGGCGGCCTGTCGTCAGTGTGCCTGTTTTGTCGAAGCAGACGCGCCTTACCTTGGCCAACCGCTCCAGCGCGTCGCCCTCACGCACGAGAAAGCCGTGTTTCGTCGCGTTGCCGATGGCTGCCATGATGGCAGTAGGCGTCGCCAGCACGAGGGCGCAGGGGCAGAACACGACAAGTATGGTGACGGCGCGGATTATCTCGCCTGTGACGGCCCAGGTTATCCCCGCCGCGAGCAGAGCCGTGACCACGACCCAGGTGGCCCAGCGGTCCGCAAGGCCGACTATCTTGGCCTTGCCCGCGTCCGCGGACTGGACAAGGTGTATCATGCGCTGTATGGAGCTGTCCTCGCCCACCTTGGCCGCGCGCATGTCGAAGGAGCCGAACTGATTCACCGTGCCGCTTGAAACCTCGTCGCCGGGGGCCTTGTCCACGGGCAGGCTTTCGCCGGTCATGACGGCCTGGTTTACAGAGGTGACACCCGAGACGATGACGCCGTCCACAGGTATCGTCTCGCCCGGCAGGACGCGCAGGAGGTCTCCTACCTGCACGCTCTCGGCGGGGATAGTCTCTTCCCCCGAGCCGTTTATGCGCCGTGCGGTCTGCGGCGTGAGCTGCACGAGCTTCTCTATGCCAGCACGCGCCTTTGCGACGGTGAGGTCCTCCAGCAGCGCTCCAAGCTGCATAATGAAAGCCACCTCGCCTGCGGCAAAGTCCTCGCCGATGATAACAGAGGCGATGAGCGCCATTGAGACGAGCACGTCAGCCTTGATGTCAAAGGCTGTGACGAGCCCGATGACGGCCTCCAGTACGATCGGCACGCCGCAGAGAATGATGGCCACCCATGCCGCGTCAAAAGGAAGTCCCGGCGTGAGCTCAAATATGCTGACCAACAGGGAAATGCCGCCAAGCACGAGACAGACAACGTCTTTCTTTACTCCGCCCCATTCAAGCAGGGCCTCCAGCCGCTCCATAAACATCCGCCTTTCGTATACCTATGGGGGTATAGGTATAATATAGACCTGCCCCCGCGCCTTGTCAAGGGGCGGGGGCAGGGGGTCAGCCCATATTTGAGAAGCGCTCCACGGCCTTGGTGAAGCTCTCGATGGTCTTGTCGGCGTCGCCGTGCTCGATCCCGTCGCGCACGCAGTGCTTGATGTGGCCTTCGAGCACTACCTGTCCAGCGCGGTGCAGGGCGGACTTAGCGGCGTTTATCTGGGAGAGTATGTCCTCGCAGGGTACATCCTCGTCCACCATGCGGTCTATGGCCTGGACCTGGCCGATTATCTTGCGGAGCCTGCGGTGCAGGTTTTCAGCATCCATGCATTGTCTCATGCTGCGCCTCCTTTAGTCGTCCTCCAGCACGCGCAGGCCTGCGACGGCGGAAATGGGCAGGGAGAAGGATATTGCGCCGGGCGGCGTGCCTGGGCCGCAGTTTTCAGCCACGGCTTTCATGATTGCAGCCTTTTCCGCTGCCTTGGAGACGATTATGATAAGCTCCTTTTCCTCGGCGATTGAGACGCCCAGGAAGCGCTCGGCCTGCTTTGCGCCCGTGCCTTTGGCATGCAGCACGGTGCCTCCGGCGGCGCCGGCAGAACGTGCGGCGTCCATGACTGTGTCGGTGTGGCCGTCGTTCAGAATGATCATTATCAGCTCGTACTCGAAGCTGAGCTCCGGGACCGCGCCGTCAGGTGCGGCGTTGCCTGTCAGAAATGCCAAGGTGCGCCCTCCTCCCACGCTTTTTACCGGCACGGCAAGCATGATGCCGTTGCCGGGGATATCGATGAAAAGCCGCCGTTTGGCGCTTTTTATGAGCTGCTTTGTCATGTCCCCGCAGGCGACAGTGGCGACAAGCGCCTTTTCCGTGGCCTCAAGGCCGTACAGGCTCAGGTGCTCGCTCGTGGCAGTGCCCTTTCCGAGCATTGAGAGCACGAGGGGCATGCCGTGACCGCTGTATACCTCCACCATTTCGTCGGCGCGCGACCTGTCCACGATGGCAGCGACAAAGTCCATAATCATGAGGCCACCTCCCAGAGCTCGATTATCTCGTTGTCCGCCAGCTGAGTGACATCCACAGCCTCGCGCGAGCGCTTCGAGCGCACGAGGTAGACAGCGCCCATGACCTGCACGGTGATGAGCGGCATCATCGCCACGAGCGAAACAAGGCCAAAGGCATCCGTCAGCACATTTCCGCCAACGGCCTCGCAGGCGCCCATGGCAAAGGGCAGCATGAAGGTGGCCGTCATGGGACCGGAGGCGACGCCGCCGGAGTCAAAGGCGATGGCGGTGAAAATGGGCGGTACGAAAAAGCTCATGCCCAGGGCCAACGCGTAGCCGGGGACGGTAAACCAGAGTATTGATATGCCTGTAAGAACTCTCACCATCGCGAGGCCTGTGGCGAGCGCGATGGCTATGGATAGGCTCAGGCCCATAGCCCGCTCCGAGACGGCCCCGGCGCTTATCTCTTCGACTTGCTTATTCAGCACATGCACCGCGGGTTCGGCGGAGATGATGAACCAGCCCATGACCATGGCCACCGGCACTAGCAGCCAGGCCGTACTCTCGGCCAGCTTCTGTCCGAGAATGGTGCCGAGGGAGGAAAAGCCGACGTTCACGCCAACAAGGAAGAGCACAAGGCCGACGTAGGTATAGACAAGGCCGATGACTATGCGAAGGAAAGGCAGCTTCCTCAGCCGGAGCGAGATGATTTGGAACAGCAGGAAAAAGGCCACGATGGGCGCGAGGGCTGACGCCACCTCACCCATGTAGTGCGGTATGGCCCGCAGATAGCCGCCGCCGAGCTCGACCGTGTCTGCATAGCTGTGGATGACGGAGGATGCGACGGTGCCGTCCTCCATCTCATAGACGAAACCGAGTATCATGACGGCAAGGATGGGGCCGATGGAGCAGAGCGCCACGAGGCCGAAGCTGTCGGCCTCGGCGTTTTTGTCGCTTCGTATGGAGGCCACGCCGACGCCCAGCGCCATGATGAAGGGTACGGTCATCGGTCCTGTCGTGACACCGCCGGAGTCAAAGGCGACGCTGAGGAAGTCGGCATCCGAAAAAACTGCAAGGGCAAAGACGACTATGTAGCTTCCAAGCAGCACCCAGCGCAGCTGCACTGCAAATAGTATGCGAAGCATACAGATGACGAGGAAGAGGCCAACTCCGACGGAGACGGTGATGATGAGCACCGTTGTGTTGATGTGCGGCACGTTGGAGGCGAGCACGGTGAGGTCCGGCTCCGCCACGGTGATGGCGATGCCGAGCACGAAACTTATAATGAGTATGAGCGAAAGACGGCGCGACTTTGTGATGCGCGCGCCGGTCAGGCTGCCTATCTGCGTCATGCTCGCCTCCGAGCCGAGGGTGAAGAGGCCCATGCCGACTATGAGCAGTATGGTGCCGAGCAGAAAAGCCAGCATGAGGTCTGTTGTCACCGGCACGAAGCCCAGGCACAGCACTGCGACTATGAGTGCAATTGGCAGCACTGAGGAGACAGATTCTTTGAGCTTATCCCGAAGGATCGTTTTATTCGGCATGGTTTTCACCTCGTTTCACAGGAATTTACGTGGCCTTATCGCTTGTCAGGGTCGCGGTTGAAGCTGAGGCCGAGCTCGCGCCTGGCGTAGGGCGTTTTCATGAGTGCGGCGAAGAGGGCGGAGGAGGCAGCGGCCCCGAAGATGCCCTGGACGATATTTGTGGGTATGCTCCCGGCGGCGCCCCAGCCGTAGCCGAGCAGCAGCCCTTCGTAGGCGAAGTAGCCGAGTATCATGACGCACTCGGCGGCAAGCCCAGCGAGCACGGTGGTGAGCACTGGGCGCTTCTCGCCGAATTTGAGCAGCAGGGCTCCGGCTATCAGGGACATTACCGCCTTGATGACAAAGGTGCCGGGGAAATACTGCACATAACCCGCCATGAGGTCTGCCAGGCTGGAGCCGAGCGCCGCCGCCAGCGCGCCCCACAGTGGCCCGAGCACATATGCGCCGAGCAGTACCAGCGCGTCGCCGGCATGGATATAGCCGAAAAGCGTTGGGAATTTGGGGTACATGGTTATGACGCAGCAGAGCGCCGCGAAAAGGGCGGCGTATATGAGCTTTTTATTGCCTTTCAACGCTGGAAGCCTCCAGTCCTGCCCGGCACATGCGTATGCACGCAAGGCAAATGCCGAGGAGAATAAAGAACGCAAAGAGCACGCGGGGATAGAACCAGATATACTCGAACACTGAGGCCACGGCGATGCCTATAAAGGAGGCGCAGCAGCCGATGAGCGCACCGCGCGTCTCGCGCCCCGGGGCGCGGAAGAGGGCAAAGGCCGCATTCTTCACCTCGCGGAGCATCAGCCACATGAAGGAGACAAAGCCAAGCGCGCCTGTCTCGATAAAAAGCTCCATGTAGAGCATCTGCGTGTGGTATACGCCCTTGGCAGCGCCGGTGAGCGCGTAGCTGGGGTAGAGGTCCGCGAAGGTGGTGGGACCCATGCCGATGCCGGTGAAGCCGTGGTCGCGCAGCATGGGCAGCAGGCTCTGCCAGGTGCGTATACGGTGGCTGGCCGAGCTGTCGTGCGAGTTAAAGATGGTGGAAAAGCGCGTGATGATGCTGTCCGGCAGGAAGGGTATGACGAGCGGTATGCACACAAAGCCGATGGGTATGAGCCGCTTGTCCACGTAATAAACGAATACCACCGCCGCCACGGCCAGCGAGAGCCAGCTGGAGCGCGAGTAAGTCATAACTATGGCTGCCAGCGGGAACACGATGCAGCAGCTGAGCACAAAGCGGAGCGTGGGGTTCTGCCGGTTCATGGCGAAGGAGACGCACAGGGGCGTGAAGAGGACGAGGAACTCCGCGTAGTTGTTGGGGTTGTCCAGCGTCGAATACACGCGCCCGGGGACGCCCGCGTTGAGGTCGAGGTCCGTGTACGAGGCGCTGACCTCGACGCCCATGAACCTCTGCGCGATGGCGTAGAGCGAAGTAAGGATGACGGCGGCATATATCCAGGCCATGAGTGAGCGCAGCCGCCGTTCGTCCGTCGTGTCCGCCGTTATCACGAAGCAGAGCAGGAAGGCGGAGATGAAGAAGCTGAGTATCCTCACGCTGTCGCTCAGGGCGCTGGTGAAGATGAGGCTGCCCACGCAGGCGAACACGAAGAGCAGGAAGGGCAGGCCCAGGGCCTTGGGATAGAGCTTCTCGCGCTTGCCGGCCGAGGTCATGAGGAACCACAGCCCGAAAAAGCCCACGGCCGCGAGTACGGCGTAGGAGTTCGACCAATAGGCGTGCGGGACGATGAACATGAGGAACACAAAGCCGCCCAGCAGGACTTCAAACCTCAGCAGCACGGAGCCTGAGACGAGCCTGACTATGACGCTGGTCTGCGCCGCGGGCCGTAACCAGCGGAAGAGCGCCCCGAATATGCGCAGCAGGAAATCCCACACCGCGTTCACTATCCTCGTAAAGAGGCTTGCACCGTACCAGACCTCGACCTTCGGCGCGCGGCGCAGGAAGCGCACTACCGCACTGTGAGGAAAGGCGCGGGAGAAGGGCCGGTATATGCCGCGCAGGAGGCGGTATATGGCGCTGTAGAGCCACCAGCCGTACAGCCGCCCAAATATGCTGTTAGAGAGCAACGCGGAACACCTCGCTTTCAGGAACTGAGGCCATTATCACTCGATGACCTCGATGCTCTGAACGCGCAGGAAGAGTTTGCAGTCGTTGAAATACACGCTCATGGACTGGCCCGCGCCGTAGAGCGTGCCGCCTATCGTGACGCCGTGCGTACCCATTACGCCTTCGCCCTCGCAGACCAGCGTGGCGGAGCAATAGTCCTCGCGGGTGATCTCCACGACCTTGCCGGTGACGTCGGTGACGGCGCTCTTGCTGTCGCCGGTGCGCCAGTCGGTGAGGTAGCCGAGAGTGACGTTGTTTTCGCTGTCCCAGACCTCGGCGCCGGCTTCGAGCTGCTCTGCGACGTAATTCGGCGTCTCTTCGCAGTAGAGCGTGACGCGGACCTTCTGGGTGTTGGCGACGGCGCTGTCAGGGCCAAGGAGCTTCATGCCCAGGAACGCGCCCGCGGCGAGGATTATTATAACGATGAGCAGGTCAACGATGTTGACCTTTCCGAACAGTCTGCCTTTTTCGTCGATCATGATGTGCCTCCAAATGTGTTATTGATATGCGCGGTAGACGTCCCAGGCCAGCTTTTCGAGGTCAAACTCCTCGGAAACCTTGCGCAGGGCATCCGCCGAGAACTGCTTGTAGAGCGCCTCGTCCTCCATGAGCCGGAGGATGGCCGAGGCAAAATCGGACACATCGCCATACTGAACGACGAAGCCGCAGGGAATGTTCGTCTCCGCTAGGTCGCGGTTGCCGCCGACGTCTGTGACGACCAGGGGCAGCGCGCAGTTCATGGCTTCAAGTATTGCGAAGCTCATGGCCTCGTTGCAGGAGCTGGTGTTGAGGTAGATGTCCGAGGCGCGCAGGATGCGCCCTGCATCCCGCCTGAAGCCGGTTTGAATGACCGTCTCGCCCAGGCCCAGGGCCTGGGACTTCTGATTCACCTCGTCAAACTGCTCCCCATCGCCGCAGATGACGCAGCGGAAGGGCTTGTCCGTGAGCTTTTTCAGCTCCGCCAGGGCGTCCAGCAGGAAGAAGAGGCCCTTTTCCGGCGCGTAGCGCGCCAGGATGGTCAGCATGAACTCACCCTCGCCGACGCCCAGCTCCGGACGGACGGAGAGGTCGCGCACGGGGGCCTTTTCCGGCTCCACGCCGTTGTAGATGACCTCTATGCGCTCCGGGCAGACGCCGTTTTGCACCATGATGTCCCGCCCCTCGCGGCAGACGGCGATGATCTTGTGGTCGCGCGGGGTAAAGATACGGTTGAGCACCCGCCACTTGAGGCCGCTGCGGATGGTCAGGTGGTTAGTATACACCACCTTGGGCGCAGCGTAGTGCCGCAGGGAGAGCAGGGCGATGATGTTCTCGCGCGGGTACTGCGCGTGTATTACCTCGATTTCATGCTCCCGGCAGTAGGCGGCCAGCTGCTTTGCCGCGGCGAGGGGGTTGCCGTCCAGCTTTATCTGGAAGCAGGGCACGCCGCGCGCGGCCAGCTTCTCCGACAGCTCGCCCGAGATATTGTAGGCGAGGCGGCAGTCGTTATCGGCTGCGGAGAAGATGCGGACGAGATTCTCGACGTATTTTTCCGTCCCCGCCTTGCCCGCAAAGTTTATGAGAAAGAGTATCCTCAGTTGGTATCCCTCCCGGAATTGATTCTACTTATTATATAATATCCCATCTCCATCGTCAAGCAAGGCGGCGCTTGCCGCGAGGGACGGGCTGTGTTAAAATTAATAATATAAGAGGTGAAGGACTTGACTGAAAAACTGTATTACCAGAACGGCCATCTCGCCCGCTTCACTGCCCGCGTGCTCTCCTGTGCAAGGGATGAGAAGGGCTGGGCCGTAAAGCTCGAAAGGACGGCGTTTTTCCCCGGCGGCGGGGGCCAGGAGGCGGACGAGGGTGAGCTCTCGGGCCTCAGTCTCCTCGGCCTGCGTGAGGAGGGGGAGGACGTTGTCCACCTCGTCCCCGAGCCGCTGGAGCCGGGCGCGCTGGTCGAGGGAAAGCTCAACTGGCCGCTCCGCTTTGCTCGGATGCAGGGACATTCGGGGGAACACATACTCTCCGGCACGGTACACCGCCTCTTTGGCTGCGACAACGTAGGTTTCCACATGGGCGCGGAGGACATCACCATAGACTTCAACGCCGAGCTGAGCCACGAGGACCTGGCCCGAGCGGAGCTGGAGACCAACCGCACCGTCTGGCGCAATGTGCCGGTGCGGACGCTGCTGCCCTCGCCGGGTGAGCTGGCGGAGATGGAATACCGCAGCAAGAAAGAGCTCTCCGGCGAGGTGCGCATAGTCGAAATAGAGGGCGTGGACCGCTGCGCCTGCTGCGCGCCGCATGTCGGGAACACTGGCGAGGTCGGCGTCGTCAAAATAATCGACAGCATGCGTCACCGGGGCGGAACGCGCCTGAGCATCCTCTGCGGCGAGGCGGCCCTTGCGGACTACGAGGCCCTGCACCGCAACAACGCCGCCGTTTCCGCCGCTCTCTCGGCAAAGCGGCTTGAGACCGGCGCGGCCATCGCGCGCATAATGTCCGAGCAGGAGGAACGCAAGGCGGAGCTCACGCGCCTAAAGCGAGAGATCTTGCAGCTCAAATCCGCCGCCCTGCGGCCTACGGATGGCAGCATCTGTATCTTTGAGGAAGACATCGACATGGTGACTCTCCGCGAGCTGGTGAACGCCGGTTCTGAGCTGGCGGGCGTGCTCTGCGCAGGATTTGCCGGCCGGGACGGGGACTACAAGTACATCATCGGCAGCCGCACGCGACAGCTGCGCGCGCTCGCAAAGGGGATAAACGCCGCCATATCAGGCCGCGGCGGCGGCTCCGACGCCATGCTCCAGGGCAGCTGCAAGGCCGCTCGCGCCGAGATAGAGGCCTACTTCTCAGCGCTCAAATAGCCGCACCAGACGACACGAATGGAGGTAAACTCATGAGAAAAAAGCTGCTGGTCCTGCTCCTGTCCCTCGTCCTCTGCGTATCGCTCCTGCCCATCGGGGCGATGGCTGCGGTGAATGGTTCCGGAATACTTCTGGTTATGGTGGGTGATACCCAGGTCACAGACAAAAATGCCTCGGACGTACTGGGCGACGGCACAGTCTCCTATGATAGTGCCAGCAACACCCTTAAGCTAAATAACGCCATAGTTGGCACCATAGTTTTTGAGGGCAACTATTCGCAGGCGACGATCGAGTTCACCGGGAGTAATAAGGTTGACGGCAGCATCGTGTCCTGGGGCGATCTGACGTTCAGAGGCAGCGGCGTGCTCGATGTGATCGATGCGAGAGAAAGCGACATGGCCGCTATAGCCTCGCAGGACCAGATAATCTTTGAAAGCGGAACGGTCAACATAAGCAGCGGGTACGGCTATTCCATCAATACGCTGTATAATGTCAGAGTTCAGGGCAGCGCTGAGGTCAATATTGTTCACAAGTCTGCCTCTGTAGCGATAAATACAAACGGCACGCTGTACGTTTCTGGCAATGGCCGGCTGAAAGTTGAAAACAACCGTGCGTTTAATGCAATCAACGCCAAAGCAGTGGACGTCTCCGGCGGCAAGCTGGACGTGGTGGCAAGCGGTTCTCAGGGCAAGGCTCTGAGCGTTGGATATCAGCTGAACATTTCCGGCGGTGAGGTTATCCTCAGCGCAGCCGGGGACTATGCGGCGTATTGCGACGGCGACATAAGCATCAGCGGCGGCAGCCTCGACGCCTACAGCGGCGGCGTCACGAGCGATACCTACGGGATTTACGCCGGAATTTATTCCGAGTATAAGCTGAACATCAGCGGCGGCATTGTCACAGTCGAGGCCGAGAGCGACTACGCCGTCGCCGTGGGATACGAAGATTTGAACATACACGACTGCGTGTTCACTTCAACCGCCAAAGCTGTTGGCCGCAGCATAGGAGGAAAAGTGAACATCAACAACTGCTGGCTGGATTGCAGCAGCTATGAGGGCATTGACGCCTCGAACAACGTCGTGTTCAACGGCACGGCCGGCACGGTAGAGGGCAGCGCGAAGGCCCCGGACGGCGCCGTCGTACCTGCGGGTGCCACGCTCACCGTACCTGAGGGCAGCACGCTTACTGTACCCGAGGGCAGTACGCTCACGGTCGAGGCGGGCGCGACGATGACGAATAACGGCAAGGTCGTCATCGGCGGTACACTGGACAACAAAGGCACATACTACGAAAACGGAGAGACCGAGGGCCTCGTCTCCGGCGGCGGTCAGATGCCGAACAACTGGGTCGTCACCCTTGACTACGGCTACGGCGACGTTGCCAAATACTACAACGTCATCAAGGGCGAAAACACGACTCTTCCCAACGCTGACAGGAGCGGCTACGCCTTACTCGGCTGGCAGTGCGGCGGCGAGAGCTACAGCGCCGGCGACAGCGTCAAGGTGGACGGCAACATGACTTTTACCGCCTCCTGGGTGTCCCATCCCGACTCGGGCACTTTTCCCGGCTTTGGCGGGTCACAGGGCGGCACGACGGAGTCCGGCCAGCCCGAGAGCAAGCCCACGGAGCCGGAGCCGAAACCTGAGACGCCCGCCGTGGACTTCAGCGACGTCGCCTCCTCCGACTGGTATTACGAGGCCGTGGAATACGTCTGCGCTAAGGGCCTCATAGACGGCGTCGCGGAGGGCTCCTTTGCCCCGAACGGCACGCTGACCCGCGCTATGGTCTGGACCATCCTTGCCCGCGCCAGCGGTGTGGACACCGACGGCGGTCCGAGCTGGTATGCAAAGGCCCAGGAGTGGGCTGCGGCCAAGGGCATTTCCGACGGCGAGAACCCGGACGCGGCCATCACGCGTGAGGAGTTCGTTACCATGCTGTGGCGCCTCGCGGGCGAGCCAGTGTATACGGCTGATCTCAGCCGTGTGCCGGACGCGGGCAGCATCGGCACCTGGGCGCAGCAGGCCATGTGCTGGGCCTGGGCCACCGGCCTCATCGAGGGCGACGAGACGGGCGCTGTGAGCCCTGCGGCGAGCGCCAGCCGCGCCGCCGCAGCGACGCTCATCATGCGTTATCTCGAAGCCTAAAACAACACATGAACCAAGCGCCCGCCCGGAAACGGGCGGGCGTTTTAAACATGGCGTTTACCTCTAAAAAGAATCACGGAATTTACAAAAAAACTCAGTCTGACCCCTTGTGTTTTGTGTTTGTTTATAGTATGATAATCTAAAAGAATTTGTACTCTAATGAAAAAATTTAAGCTGAGGTGGAAGGGGCGACTGACAATGGCGCAGAAGGCAAAAAAGGTGGCGGCTGTCGGCTGTTCCGGGGGCGAGCTCGCAAAGCGCAAGGTGCCGCGCGAGGCGCTGACAGGGGACTGCCGCCAGGCGCTTGCGGACTATCCCGGGGGGATTTTGGAATGTCGTTGGGGCTGTCTGGGACTGGGCAGCTGTGCCGCGGCATGTAAGCTGGGAGCCATCAAGGTCGGCGCAAAGGGCGTTGCCGAGGTGGATAGGTCGAAGTGCATCGGCTGTGGACTGTGCGTCAAGGCCTGCCCGCAGGGCATTATCCGCCTCGTGCCGGCGGAACAGAACATCGTCGTCTCATGCAGCAGCCGCGACAGCGGCCCGGAGACCCGCAAGGTCTGCGATGCGGGCTGCATCGCCTGCGGAATATGCGTGAAAAACTGCCCCATGGGGGCCATCAGGCTTGAGGACAACCACCCTGTCATAGACGAGAGCCTCTGCGTCTCCTGCGGCATGTGCGCCTCGAAGTGCCCGAGGGGCGTCATAAAGGACGCTTTCGGCATTCTCGGGCCGCAGCTTTGAGCAAACGGAGGTGGACACAATGGCTGAGTACGTATTCAAAGTAAACGGAATTACCCGCAGCACCACAGAGGACAAGCCCCTCCTGCGCTATCTCCGCGACGATTTGAACCTCAAGTCCGTCAAGGACGGCTGCAGCGAGGGCGCCTGCGGCACCTGCACTATCATTGTGGACGGCCGTGCCGTCAAGTCCTGCGTCCTCACGACCAAGAAGGCCGTGGGCCGCAGCATAGTCACCGTCGAGGGCCTGACCCACGACGAGCAGGAGGCCTTTGTCTATGCCTTCGGCAAGGTGGGCGCGGTCCAGTGCGGCTTCTGCATACCGGGCATGGTCATGGCCGGCAAGGCGCTCATAGACAAGGTGCCTGACCCCAGCGAGGACCAGATAAAGGTCGCCCTGCGCGGCAACATCTGCCGCTGCACCGGCTACAAGAAGATAATCGAGGGCATCACCCTCGCGGCCGCCATCCTGCGCGGCGACGCTGAAATTGACCCCGAGCTTGAAAAGGGCGACGAGTTCGGCGTCGGTCAGCGTGCCTTCCGCACCGACGTGCGCCCGAAGGTCCTCGGCTACGGCGAGTACTGCGACGACATCGAGATGGAGGGCATGGTCTACGGCGGCGCGGTGCGCTCCAAGTACGCCCGGGCCCGCATACTGGACATAGACACCTCCAAGGCCGAGGCGCTCCCCGGCGTCCTCGCCGTCCTGACGGCGGAGGACGTGCCGAACAACAAGGTCGGACACATCCAGCAGGACTGGGACGTCATGATAGCCAAGGGCGACATCACCCGCATGGTGGGCGACGCCATCTGCCTCGTCGTCGGCGAGACGCAGGAGATAGTTGACAAGGCCCGCAAGCTCGTGAAGGTCGATTATGAGGTCCTTGAGCCCGTGCGCAACGTCCAGGAGGCCAAGGCCCCGGGCGCGCCGAAGCTGCACCCCAACGGCAACCTCTGCCAGCAGCGCCACGTCGTACGCGGCGACGCCAAGAAGGCGCTGGCGGAGTCCAAGTACACCGTGACGAAGAGCTTCGTCACCCCCTTCACCGAGCACGCCTTCCTGGAGCCCGAGTGCGCCGTCGCCTTCCCGTACAAGGACGGCGTCAAGGTCTACACCTCCGACCAGGGCGTTTACGACACCCGCAAGGAGATTGCAATCATGCTCGGCTGGGAACAGCGCCGCGTCGTGGTCGAGAACAAATACGTCGGCGGCGGTTTCGGCGGCAAGGAGGACGTGTCGGCCCAGCACGTGGCCGTGCTCTGCGCGCTGAAGGTGGGAAGGCCCGTCAAGTTCCGCTTCTCCAGGCAGGAGTCCATCAACTTCCACCCGAAGCGCCACTACATGGAGGCCACCTTCACCCTCGGCTGCGACGAGGATGGCATCTTCACCGGCCTCGACTGCGAAATCTACTTCGACACCGGCGCTTACGCCTCGCTTTCCGGCCCCGTTCTGGAGCGCGCCTGCACCCACTCCGTCGGCCCCTACTGCTACCAGAACACCGACATTCGTGGTTACAGCTACTACACCAACAACCCGCCCGCGGGCGCTTTCCGCGGCTTCGGCGTTACGCAGAGCGAATTTGCGCTTGAGAGCATAATAAACCTCCTGGCCGAGAAGGTCGGCATCTCCCCCTGGGAGATCCGCTACCGCAACGCCATCGAGCCGGGCAAGGTACTGCCCAACGGGCAGATAGCGGACGTCTCCACGGCGCTCAAGGAGTGCCTGCTGGCCGTCAAGCCCGCCTATGACGCCAATCCCGGCCGCGTCGGCATTGCCTGCGCCATGAAGAATTCCGGCGTCGGCGTCGGCCTGCCCGACAAGGGCCGCTGCCGTCTTGAGGTACACGACGGCGTTGTCCAGCTCTACTCCGCGGCCTCCGATATCGGCCAGGGCTGCGCCACCATCTTCCTGCAGGAGCTGGCCCAGACCACGGGCCTGCCGCTGTCCCAGATGAAGAATATGGGCAGCAACTCCGAGCTCTCGCCCGACTCCGGCACTACCTCCGGCTCCCGCCAGACCCTCATCACCGGCGAGGCCGTGCGCATGGCCGCCGTGGACCTCAAAAAGGACCTCGACGAGGCGGGCGGAGACCTCTCCAAGCTGGAGGGCAAGGAGTATTTTGCGGAGTTCTTTGACCCCACCGACAAGCTCGGCGCGGATGTGCCCTTCCCGAAGAGCCACGTGGCCTACGGCTTCGCCGCACACGTTGTCGTGCTCGACGACGAGGGCAAGGTCAAGGAGGTCTATGCGGCGCACGACTCCGGCAGGGTCGTGAACCCCACCTCCATTCAGGGCCAGATAGAGGGCGGCGTGCTCATGGGCATGGGCTATGCCCTGACCGAGACTTTCCCGCTGGAGGACTGCGTTCCCACGGCTCGCTACGGCACTCTCGGCCTGCTGCACTCTACGCAGATCCCCGATATCCATGCCATCTACGTCGAGAAGGACGAGCTGCTGCCCTTCGCCTACGGCTCCAAGGGCATAGGCGAGATATCCGCCATCCCGACGGCCCCCGCCGTTCAGGGCGCATACTACTTCCGCGACGGCAAGTTCCGCACCAGCCTCCCGCTGGAGGACACATATTACAGCAAGAAGCACTGAAAGCGCTGAAAAGCCCCCGATTCCTCACGAACCGGGGGCTTTTTTGCATTTTACGGTGAGTAGGGGAGCGTGACGAGCGTTATTTCGCCGCCGGATACATCTACAAGTACCTCTTCGTTGTAAAGCGAGGGGAAATCGCCGGGCATGTCGAAGAGCTCCGGCAAAGTGGCGACCTCACGGGCGATGCCGAACATCGTCTCGCAGTACCAGTCGTCAAACCCCGCCGTGTCCGGGACAAAGACAACGCCGGAGGCGATGCGGTCCGTTGCTGCGAGTTCGGACATATAGCAGACCGTCCAGGGCTCATCTTCGGAGTGGCGGTAATAGATAAAGTCCGCCTTTTCGGCATATATTCGTTCGTATCCGTCTCCGTAACTCACGTCGTACTCATCGCCGAGCGATGCACGAAGCGCCTCGTCGGTGACGGTCACGCGCTGCATGAGCTCAGCATAGGCCAGCCAGCCGCCCGCGGTCTCGGACATGAGGTCGGAATAAAGGCGCAGCCTGTACTGCCCATCCGCGCCGAGGCCCGCAAGCTCGACACCGGAGGAAAAGACTGCCTCGCGGAAACGAGCCTCATAGTCCAAGTGGTCAAATACCACGCAGCCCTTGGGGCTGCCGCTGTTTGAGCTCAAGATGAGGTAACAGTCCGTCCATGTGCCTGCGGCGTAGCTGTCGTAGTCCGTAAGCATGCTGCCGCTCATGAGATAGAGCTCGCCCAGGCACTCGACGCCGTAGTATTCGCGGCTGAGCCGGAACATGTAATCCGCCTGCCCGTCGCCGTCAATGTCGCCGGAGGCCAGGCAGGAGGCGAAAGACAGGGCGTCCAGCTTTCGCGCGACATCGCCCAGCGCCTCCGAGGGCAGGTCGAGACTGAACTCACGGTATCCGCTGACGGAGACGCTCTCGCCGGGTTCGCTGAGCGAAAGAGAGGCTATGTAGGCGTCCATCTCCTCCTGGGTACACATCACACCCTGGAGCTGCCAGACGTCGCCCTCATCCCAGCTGCTCTTGAAATAGGCCAGCTCAGCGCCGACGAAGCCGTCAAAGCCGTAGTATACGGACTCGGAATAGCCCGCGGTGGAGTAAAACTTATTTAAGACCGCAGTCCCGAGGGGGGCGGAATAGTAGAGGTGTATGTCCCCGGCCGCGCTGGAATCATAGAGGATTACGGGACAGTAGGCAGGCTCAGAGCCGTCGAGCGTCAGCCACGCGCCCTGGGGGTTTTCAGTCTGCTTGAAGACCAGCCAGTCCTCCACGCCGTCGGAGTTGAAGTCGAAGCGTGTGACCCGTGCGTCGTCGTAACCGAGGGTGAACATATTGACTACGCAGGTGTTTGCAGCCTCCGCGGCCTGGAGGCTGTAGTCCGGCGCCGGGGTGGGCTCGGGCGTCTGAGGTACGGCTGCCGTGGCGGCGGGGGAGGGGGAAACCACTGAACCGCAGGCGGAGACGAAAAAAACCAGCAGGAAACATAGCAGAATTGCCGCGATACGCTTCATTTTCTCTCACTCCTTCAGGCTTTCAAGGTCTGATAAATAGTCCACATCCATAAGCTCACGAGCCTCGGCTTCTACCAGCAGCAGGGACCCGGGGCAGCGCTTTATCACGGCGGAGCCGCCGCGGTCGCCGTCCAGGGTCATCAGCTCGGGGAAGCAGGCGGCTGGGAAGACGACCGGGTTCCCGCGCACGCCGCTGTGGGCGAGAGCGGCGATGCGCCCCGGCTCGCGCGACCAGGCGTCCAGAAGGCGCTCCACCGTTTCGCGCCGCAGCAGCGGCTGGTCGGCGGTCATGAAGAGCGCGGCGTCGCAGTCCTGAAGGGCAGAGAGTCCGAGGCGCACCGTCAGGCTCGCGCCCAGCTCCGGCCGGTCGTTGCGCACCAGCTGAAAGCCGAACTCGCGCGCCAGCGCCTCGCCCTCGGCACGCGCCGTCACGATGCAGACGCGGCGAAAGCGCGCGGCAGGCACAGCCTCGCAGGCGCGGCGCAGCAGGCTCCGCCCGCCCAGCTCCGCTGCCAGCTTGTCCGAGCCGAAACGCGCCGAGGCTCCTGCAGCCATGAGTATACAGCCTATTTGCGGCCTTTCCATGCGACGCCTCCCAAGATTTGCTGGTAAAAGTATAGAGGTAAAGCCGCCGCGCGTCAAGGATGTTGTTGCAGGTCGAACCGACTAAGTATATAATATAAGAAGATATGGATCACGGAAGGGGGAGCGCTGCTTGAGCTATGTTGGCAGATCCGTGCCGCGCGTGGACGCGCGCGACAAGGCCGCAGGCCGCGCCATGTACGCCGCCGACCTCTGCGACAGGAGGGCGCTGACGGCAAAGATACTTCACGCGGAGCAGGCCCACGCGCTGGTAAAGCGCATTGACGCTGAGAAGGCACGGGCGATGGATGGGGTCGAGGCCGTCTTCACCTGCTTCGACGTGCCGAAGAATTATTTCCCGACCGCGGGCCACCCCTGGTCTACGGAGCCGGAGCACCAGGATGTGGCGGACAGGCTGCTGCTCACGGACCACGTCCGCTTCTGGGGCGACGAGATCGCCGTGGTCGTCGCGCAGGACGAGCTTACGGCGCAGAAGGCCCTGCGGGAGATAGAGGTCGAGTACGAGCCGCTGCCCTTCGTTCTTGACGTCCAGAAGGCAATGGAGCCGGGCGCGCCGCAGCTGCACGAGGCTTTCCCGGGGAATGTCCTCGGTCACAGCAGCGTGAGGATGGGCGACTACGAGGCGGCAATCAAGGAGCCGGGGCTCATCAAGGTCGAAGGCTGGTACGACACGCCCACCGTCCAGCACTGCCACATCGAAAATCACAACTGCTGGGCCTATATGGAGGGCGGCCGCGTCGTGGTCGTCACCTCCACACAGATACCGCACATCGTCCGCCGCATCGTCGGCCAGGCCCTGGGCATTCCCTGGGGGCAGGTGCGCATCATCAAGCCCTACATAGGCGGCGGCTTCGGCAACAAGCAGGACGCGCTGTATGAGCCGCTTTGCGCCTGGCTGACCACTCAGCTCGGCGGAAGGCCCGTGCGCATAGAGTGTACGCGGGAGGAGACCTTCCACTGCAACCGCGTCCGCCACGCCATACGCAGCCACATCATTTCCTGGGTGCGCCCGGACGGCACCTTTGCCGCGCGAAAGCTGGAGTGCTGGTCGAATCAGGGCGCCTACGCCTCGCACGGGCACGGCATAGCCGCTAAGGGGATGAACTCTTTCCCGCAGATCTACCCCTGCCCGAACATAGAGTGCGACTCCTGGACTGCCTTCACCAACCTCCCGCCCGCGGGCGCGATGCGCGGCTACGGCATACCCCAGGCCACCTTCGCCGGGGAGGCACACATAGACGATGTGGCCAAGGCTCTGAACATGAACCCGCTGGAGCTGCGCCGAAAGATAGCCATGCCCAAGGGCTATAAGGATGAGTTTTCTAAAAATGTCAACTGGAGTGACAGTTTCCGCGCCTGCATGGAGGCGGGCGCGAAAGCCACGGATTTCGAGCGGCTTTACGCCGAGTACGCAAAGCCACAGACAGGCAACATCCGCCGGGGCGTGGGCATGGCGCTCTACTGGTACAACACCGGCGTCTGGCCCATCTCGCTGGAGAGCAGCTCCTGCCGCATGGTGCTCAACCAGGACGGCTCCATCCAGGTGCAGACTGGTGAGACTGAGATAGGCCAGGGCTGCGACACTGTTTACGCACAGATGGCCGCCGACGCCGTGGGCGTCCCCTTTGGGAGCGTTCACGTCGTTTCGTCGCAGGACACGGATGTGACCCCCTACGGCAGCGGGGCCTATGCCTCGCGCCAGACCTATGTGGGCGGCTTTGCCATTGCCAAGACCGGCGCGCTGCTGCGCGAGCGTATCCTTGACTACGCGCACAAGCTCACGCGGATGCCTGTCTCGAATCTGGACCTGGTTGAGGGCAGAATAGTACGCAAGCCGGATGGCGAGGCGCTCATGGACCTTGCTGAGCTTGCAACGGAGGCCCTCTACTCGATGGAGGACAGCCGGCACATCACTGCCGAGGCCACGGCACAGATAAAGTCCAACGCCTACTCCTTCGGCTGTTCCTATGCCGAGGTGGAGGTGGATATGAAGCTCTGCAAGGTCAAGGTCCTGCGTCTTATGAACGTACACGACTGCGGCAAGCTGGTGAACCCCAAGCTCGCTGAGGCGCAGGTACATGGCGGCATGTCGATGGGGTTGGGCTACGCGCTGTCGGAAAAGCTTCTGTTTGACGAGAAAACCGGCAGGCCGCTCAACGCGAACCTGCTCGACTACAAGCTGCTCACCTTCATGGACCACCCGCGCATGGAAGCGCTCTTCTGCGAGAATGCAGAGCCGACCAGCCCCTTTGGCACCAAGGCCCTGGGCGAGCCGCCGGCTTGCCCGCCTGCGCCGGCCATACGCAATGCGATATTGCAGGCCACGGGCCTGGCCTTCAACGCCATACCCATAACGCCGGAAGCCCTTTTCAGGGCGCAGGAAGGAGGCAAAGCCGATGTATGATATAACGGCACTGTACGAGGCCGCCTCCGTCGCGGAGGCGATCGAGCTCCGCCGCGCCCACCCGGAGGCGAGGCTGATCGCGGGCGGCTCCGACCTGCTCGTGAAGATACGGGACGGCAAGCTCACGGGCGCGGAGCTCATCTCCATCCGCGGCATTGCGGAGCTCGCTGGCGTCTGCGAAATGCCGGACGGGACGCTGAAGATCGGGCCGCTCACGAGCTTTTCACAGCTCGCAGCCGATACGCTTATAAGGGAGCGGATGCCCGTCCTGGGCGAGGCGGCGGACGAGGTCGGCGGGCCTCAGATACGCAACATCGGCACCATCGGCGGCAACGTCTGCAACGGCGTGACTTCGGCCGACACGGCGCCGACCCTGTTCGCCTACGACGCGGAGCTGGAGCTCAGCGGCGCGGGCGGGACAAGGCGGCTCGGAATAGCCGAATTCTACCTCGGCCCGGGCAGGACGGACGTGCGTGCGGACGAGCTGCTGACCGCGATATACATCCCGCGCGAGAGCTGGGAGCGCTGCTTCGGGCGCTACATCAAGTATTCCACGCGCGAGGCGCTGGACATCTCCACCCTCGGCTGCTCCGTGAACGTCCGCCTCTCGGAGGACGGCAGGAGTCTGGAGCGCGTGCGCATAGCCTACGGCGTGGCGGGACCTGTACCCAGCCGCTGCCCGGGCGCGGAGCGAGCCTTTGCCGGCGCGCCCTGCACGGAGGAGACAGCACGCGAGTTTGCCCGCGCCGCCGTGGCCGAGATAAGCCCGCGCGATTCATGGCGCGCCAGCCGCGCCTTCCGCCTGCACGTGGCGGAGGAGTGCGCCCTGCGCGCCCTGCGGGAGAGCGTCCTGAGAGCGGGAGGGAGGCTGTGATGGAAAGGCAGTTTAAGCGCATACGCTGCACGATAAACGGCAGGGCGGTGGACAAGATGGTGGACGTCCGCGCCTCGCTGACCGACCTTTTGAGGGACGACTTTTCGCTCACCTCAGTGAAAAAAGGCTGCGAGGTAGGTGAGTGCGGTGCCTGCACCGTGCTCATTGACGGGGAGACCTACAACTCCTGCATCTACCTTGCCGCATGGGCGGACGGGAAGGACATCCTCACCGTGGACGGCCTGACCCGCCCGGACGGGAGCCTTTCGCCCATACAGCAGGCCTTCGTGGACGAGGGGGCCATCCAGTGCGGCTTCTGCACGCCGGGCTTCCTGCTGACGGGGCAGGAGATATTGAACCGCGGCGAGGACCTGACGGACGAGCAGCTCCGCAAGCAGCTTGCCGGACACCTCTGCCGCTGCACGGGCTACGAGAACATCTTCCGAGCCGTGCGCCGCGCCCTGGACGAGACCCTGGGAAAATAAGCCCTGCTCGACAGAGTGGAAAAGACTGAGCGTTCGTGTCACGAACGCTCAGTCTTCGTTTATCGTGAAGCCGGAGTAGAGCAGCGTCAGTCCCACGCGGCCCTAGGTGCCTGTCTTCTCGTAAATGGAGTTGAAGTAGCGCTGGACGATGCGCTCGGATATCTGAAGGTCGTAGGCGATCTCCTTGGGGGCCTTGTCGTTGTACAGCGCGGCGGCGAGGACGTCCGTCTCGCGGGGCGTGAGGCCGTATTTCTCCGCGAACCCGGCCAGCCCGCTCACGCCCCGGGCGCGGGCCGCGGACTCCGCCCTGCCGGGGGAGAACTGCCCGTCCGCAAAGAAGAGCACCAGCACTGCCACCGTCGCCGCAAAGGCCACGGCCATCATCACCGCGTGCCCCGCCGCGTCGTAAAGCCGGATGAAGGGCACCGCCGTCGCCGCGACGGAGAAGGAGCGCAGGACGCGCCCCATGCCCGCCCAGAGCTCCGGGTGCGCCGTCCTCGGCGCGAGGTCCAGGAAGGCGACGGTGAGATAGACGACGCTCGAGGCGGAGAGTATGTAGAGCAGCACGGCGTTTATAGAATAGGTCTCCGGGCTGTCGAGAAAGGCGAACATCAGCGTGGAGCCTGCGAGCACGCAGGCCGCCATGAAAGGGAGGTAGGCCCGCTTTTTGATGTCCGCGACGAAGCCGAACAGCAGGACGGCCCCGGCGTAAGACAGGCGCACGACGCCCGTGAGGTCGACGCTGCCCTCCGCGTGCAGGAAGACGGCGATGGTGTCGTCCAGGGAGACTATGACCGACATGAGGCAGACCGTCGCCCCGGCGACGGCCAGCTTGCGCCCGGGCGGGACGCCGCCCTCGCCGTAGGGCAGGGGATTGTCCAGCACCCAGTCGCCGGGCGGGAAACGGACGATGAAGAAGATGGCGGCCACGCAGACGGCGACTGAGGCGATGAGCAGAGGGGCCGTTTCAAGATAGGACTGGATGAAAAACTGCAGCAGGCTCTCCCCGGCAATGGCGAAGCCGACGACGCGGCCGGTGCAGCGCGAGTTTTGTAGCGCGAGCGCCAGAAAGTAGTGCGCCATGCCGCCGATATACCCTGCGCAGAGCAGGCTGAGAAAGGCGCAGGGCAGGAAGAAGGGCCTGGGCGCGAGCATGAGAGGAACGACGGAGGCGACGAGCAGCAGGCAGACAAGCGTCAAGACGAGCAGCCTAGCCCGCTCGCCCTTGGTGAGCCTGCGCAGGAGCGGGAAGGCCAGATAGCCCAGCGCCGTGCAGCAGAGCCCGGCGGAGTAGATGCCGTTCACGCTCTTTGCGCCGAACAGCAGCGCGGCATTGTCGTTCACGGCGAACTCGATGAGCAGGAATGCCAGGAGGTAAACAGCGAAAAACAGGCCCGGAGCCAAGCGCGCGTATCTATTCTGAACCATTCTCTGCTCACCGCCCTGTTACACATATCATGTAATTATATAACAAAAACCGCCGCGCATCAAGCGCCGACGTCCGCAGGAGAGGGGTTTGGCGGGGTTCGTATTCCGAACCCCGGCCGCTGCGCCCCTCGCGTTTTCCGAACTGGCGGAGCAAAGGCTTTGATAATATACTCAAGTTGGGGAGGTTTGAGCTCCCGCGCCGGACCGATACGCCCTCCGCGGCGGCCCGCCCGGCCCGTGTCAGAAACCTTGCTGAATATGGAGGACAACATGAAAAAGAAAAGCCTTGCACTTGCCCTTGCGCTTGTCATGCTGCTGGGCGCGCTGAGCGCCTGCGGCAAAACTGAGCCGGAGGAGATCGGCGGCACCCTGGGCGACGTGGGCGGAGTCACCCCGCCCCCGGCCCCGACCCCCTCGGCGGCGCCCTCCGTCGCGCCCCTGCCCAGCTCCGAGCCCGCGCCCACCGACGCGCAGCCCAGCGCCGCGCCGGACGACGGCGGCAGCGAGGGCGGTGGCCAGGAGGTAAACCTGGACGACTTCCTCTACGACTGGCTGGACTTTTCCGGCTACCCGCTCACTCCCGACGAGCTCATCGAGTACTTCGGCGAGCCGCAGGACAGGGTGGCCGTGGACAGCACCCTCGACTACTCCACCTGCGGCCTGCCCGGCTACGAGGACGCCGGGACGGTACAGACGGAGATACTCTCCTACTCGAACGTCCTGTTCATGTTCTTCGTCGACCCCTTTGACGGCAACTGGACGGTGCAGCTCGTGGCCGTGACCGACCCGACCTCGATAATCAAGGTGGGCGGCGCGACGGTGGGCATGACGCTCGACGAGTGCAAAGAGGTGCTCTCGAGCAACGGCTACACCTTCGACTCCAGCATCGTCTCCGAGCCGAACTACTACTATTTCACCTACACCGACGAATACGGCTGGCCCTGCCTCGTGGAGATCGAGCTCGACGCCGCGACGGGCAAGGCCCTCTACGTCCGCGGCATCTGGGGCGCGATGGCGCAGATAGTCATCGACACTTACAAGGGTGCATGATATGAGCTTCTGTACGAAATGCGGGGCGCAGCTGCCCGACGGGGCGGCCTTCTGCACGAGATGCGGCGCGCCCGTGCGCGCCCCACAGCGTCGGCAGCGCGTGAGCGGCCGGGAGATATGGGACGCGACCTGCGCCCAGGTCAAGGCCAGGTGGCGGTATAAGATAGGCAGCAAGCCCGCCCTTATAGCCGCCGCCGCGGCCCTCGTCGTCGTGGTGCTCGTGGTCATCATCTCCGTAACGCTGAAGGACAAAAACGAGCGCGGAAACGACATTGCTCCGCCCGCCCAGACCGAGCTTTCGGGCGGCACGCAGACAAAGGGCGGCGCGGACAGCGCGCCGGGCGCTGCCCAGACCCTGCCCTCGCCGCAGCCCCAGACAGACGGCGGCAGCGGCGGCGAGGCACAGCCGGAGGCTGGGCTTCATAGGATACGATACGCGGCAACAGCGACCGGCGGCGGGGCCGGAGATCCCGTCCTGCGCCGTTCCCTGCCCCCCGGCCTGCGTCCCGGGCGCGCCGCATCATATAAAGGAGGCCGTCGGAGCGAAAGCTCCGGCGGCCTCTCAGCGTACATGGGCCGGAAAATGGGCCCTTTTGGAGAAAAAGAGCCCGCTCCAAGGCCAGTATAGCAAAGCCCGATGGGAAAATCAAGGCGCAGGGGCAAAGGCCTCGCTGTCGATCAGGGCCTGGATGTCGGCCACTAGGCGACTGAGGTGGAAGCCGTCGCACACGGCGTGGTGGACCTGGATCGCCAGGGGAAGCTTTGTCCGTCCTCCCTCCTCCTGGAACCGGCCCATGGTGAAGATAGGCGGCAGGTAGTCGTAGCCCCGCTGAAGGTTCAGGTTAAAGCCGGTGAAGGAGGCCCAGGGGATCATGGAGACCGGGAAGGTATTGGGGGGCGTGTCGTCCTGGGGAGCGAAGCCCTCTGCGGAGCCCCAGCGGGCCAGGGTATCCTCATAGGAGCGGAAAAACACGGAGACATCCGGGTCATAGGGGCACCAGAGGTTGGAAAAGGTCTCCGTCTCCCGGTGGAACACGGTGAAGGCGGGGTGGACGATGTCATAGTATCCCGGCTGCCCTGCCCCGTCCAGGGACATCCGGAATTCCCGCCGGGCATTCACCGCCTGGGACAGGCAGTAGAGCATGGCGGGATAGAGCTTGCAGCCCCGCTGCCGGATGGGGGTGATGTCCAGGGATACGGTCATGCTGTAGGTGCAGGGGACCTGGGAGAAGTAGTGGGCAAACCAGGGCTCCCGGGACCAGCTGCTGCGGTCCACAGGGGTAAACTCGGCCATAAAGGCCCTCCTTTCCGTCCCTATCCAGGGAAATATGGCGGGCGAAGCCAAAGGCCTCGCAGCCCTT
>ENA-OPDJ01000612-OPDJ01000612.1-human-gut-metagenome-genome-assembly--contig:-NODE-612-length-27024-cov-13.349920_pt1 | contig 27024 bp, 23 predicted proteins | sample MGYA00241621_ERZ501505 | MGnify/ENA primary metagenome ERZ501505 (study PRJEB25962, sample SAMEA2042624) | human gut metagenome | biome: human gut; feature: human-associated habitat; material: faeces... | reverse complement strand
CCGCCCATCGGCCGCATGGCCGATGGGCGGTGCGCTATATCAATATGCGAAGCTTGTAGCTTAACAAAATAAAAGCCGATATGTATTCAGCTTTGCGGGCCAAATTCCAATTGCGAAAAAGCGGAAATCATTTTATACTCAAGCTTAGATATGCAAGAATTGGAGAGATAATTGTGAACGTAACTGTTTCTGACTGCATGAAACTGCCAACATTCAGAGAAGCGCGGGTTGTTGCAGGCTCCGGCGGGCTTAATCGCGTCGTTGCATCTGTTTCGGTCATGGAATACCCTGATATTCCGGTGCTGTCAAGCGACCTCATCGTCGGGAACGAGCTTATGATCTCAGCGCTCACGCAGATAAAGGACGACGTTGATATGCAGTGCCGTCTTGTACGACATCTGCATTTTATGGGCGCAGCCTGTCTTGTGATATTCTATGTGGGAGTCTATGTCCGCGAACTGGATTCGAAGCTCCTTGCAACTGCTGATGAGCTGGATTTTCCGCTCATTGTCATGCCATTCGGCCGCATGAACTGCCGCTACAGCGACATGATAACCGACGTCATGGAGCTGGTCTTGTACAGGCAAAGGCAGGAGAGGCACTACGCGTCCGACATGGTCAACCGCATTGCCCAGCTCCAACCAGAGCAGCGCACGATAAAAACTGTGCTGAGACTGCTGAGCGACAGACTGCGTTGCACACTAATGCTCGTTGACCGATACATGGAGCGCCGTGGCTTTGCACCATGGCCGCTGTCCGCTCAGCTGGACTGCTCCTCCCTGTTGGACAATCTGAAAGCCTCTGTGGAGGCTATAAACGACCCGCGTGAGATGCTTGTCGATGGCAAGCACTGTCTTGTCTGGTGCATGCCGGTTAACTCAGACATGCACAGGGGCTTTCAGCTCATGGTAATTGACGAGCAAAGGCAGCTTGAATACGATATGCTCCAGCAGGCGGTGGAAGTCATTGAACTTTTCCTGAACATTTGGAACAAAAACACCTTCTTTGAGGGCACGGACGCGCTTGTACACGCCATACTCACTGACAGGCCTGACGAAATGACGCGCCTTGCCTCGAAGATGCACATAGACATAGGTTCGATTCACACCATGTGGGTCATGCAGATTGATAATTTTACGGGCGGCGCGCTCAGCGACGGCCAGAGGCGTGACTGCATACTCAAGGCCAAGCTGTTTTTGCAGGAGTATCACAAGCTGACGGTGGTTGACAGCTTTGGACCGTACATAATCGCGCTCTCGGACGCCAACCTTTTTGACGGCTCCGAGTCCGATCTCGCGGAGAACTTCCGAGAAAGGCTGCACGGGCAGGAGCTGGAACTCACCTGCTCTGTCTTCAACGACATTGACACAACTGCTCAGGCCAGGGAAGCTTTCGTACTCACAAGCGATAACCTGGTCAGCGCCAAGCGGGTTTACCCCGAGCGCCATGTATTCACCAACAGCACGCTGAGGTTTGTCAAGGATTGCAGAGATGCTCTTGAGGTTGGCGAGAAACACACGCGTCAGAAAATGGCTGTGTTGGAACGGCTCGAGCAGCAGAGCGACGCTTCCGAGCTGATGCAGACCCTGTGTGTTTATTTACTTGACGCCGAGTCGAACACGCAGAAGACCGGAGCGATCCTATATATGCACAAAAACAGCGTCAACTACAGGCTGAACAAGATTCGCAATATTCTCGGCTCCGATCTCTCGCAGATGCCCTCGGTGTTCGAGATCTATCAGGCTGCGGCACTCTACAGGCTGCTGAACTGAAACGGAAAAACTGTGAAGTATATCGAACGTGGCGGCTCCAAGCCGTCACGTTTTTGTTTTGTTGAACAATCATTTCTCCAAATCTTTAAATTGCCGGACGATTACAGTCATACTTCCATGGCTTTATAATTTCTACAGAATTGTTGTGCTAAAGTGCAAAATATTTTTATGGAGGTAATCGAAATGGCAAAGCGCATTCTCACCGAGGACCAGATCATCGACGTCATATGGGGCGCAACGCTCATGGGCGGCGGCGGTGGCGGGGCCATGGTCGGCGGCACCGACCTGCTCGAGACTTACAAGCGCCTGCACCCGGAAAAGCCCGTACAGCTCACGCTCTATGAGACCTGCGACATGGACCCGAACGCCTACGCGGCTGTTACCGCCGGTATGGGAGCTCCCACCGTGCTCAAGAACGTGGACTTCTCGCTCTACGCCGTGAACGCCTTCAACGCGCTCAAGGACATGGCGGCCAAGATGGACCCGCCGCGCAAGCTCGAGTACAGCATACCCGTCGAGCTCGGCGGCTTCAACACCTTCTGCCCCATGCTCATTTCCCTGCTCAACGACATACCCTTCATCGACTGCGACGGCGCAGGCCGCGCCGTGCCCGCGCTGGACACCCTGCTCCTGCACATAAACGGCCTCGATACCTCGCCCCTCGCCATGGCCGACGGCAAGGACAACCGCGTCAACATTACTCTCAAGGACCCCAAGGACGCGCCCATGGGCGAGGAGATAGGCCGCTGGATCTGCACCGCCTTCGGTCAGATAGCCGGCCTCTCCGGCTGGATGGTCAAAAAGTCCGACATCGAGAGCAGCCTGCCCACCGGCACCGTCACGCTCTGCGAGAAGATCGGCCGCGAGCTGCGCGCCTGCGCCAAAAACGGCGGAGACGTCTTCGGCAACCTCAACCGCGCAGGCGTCGAGTGCCGCTTCCTCGCCAAGGGCAAGGTCGTAAAGTGCGAGAACGTCCAGCAGAAGGGCTTTGATTACGGCAAGGTCTACGTCGAGGCCGAGAACGGAATGTGGACCATCTATTTCCAGAACGAAAACCTCATGGTCTCGCATGACGACGTTCCCGTCATGACCGTGCCCGACATCACCTGCTACTACAACGCGAAGACGGGCGAGCCCCTGACGAACGCCGACATCACCGAGGGTCTCGAGATCGTCCTCGGCGCCATCAAGGCTCCCGACGCCTGGTGGAAGAACCCGAACATGTTCGAGATTTGGAAGCCCTTCCTCGAGAACGTCGGCTATGAGGGCGGCAACATCCCCTTCAGCAAATAATCACACTCCTTGGACATGGCCGGGGAGCTCCCGGCCATGTCCGAATAAAGCGAAAGGAAGCGCATCAAGGGTAAGAAAAAAGAAAGGGAGATAGTATGGAAGAGAACAGGAACGTTCAGACAGAAACCACAAGCGGCGACAAGGGTATGTCCCAGATCCTGCCGCACGAGAAGCGCAGCTGGTGGAGCGTCGCCTTCATCTGGATTGGCACGATGATATGCATCCCGATGCTTATGGTCGGCGGCATGTTCGGCGGCGCGCTGACGCTCGGCACCACCTTTATAGTCACGGTCATAGGCTTCGCCATCTGCTGCTTCCTCATGGTCATGGGCGGCATAATCGGCGCCGACCTGGGCCTCAACGCCACCATGACCTCGACGCGCGCCTTCGGCATGACGGGAGCCAACTTCTCCATGGCCCTCGTCGTCTTCATTGCCGAGGCCGGCTGGTTTGCCGTGCAGACCGCCACCTGCGCCCTCGCGGCCAACACGCTCATGGAGCTCTTCGGAGTCACCGTGCCCTTCTGGCTCTCCTGCGTGATATGGGGCACGATAATGTTCATAACCGCCGTCTACGGCGTCAAGTGGATGGCATGGCTCAACTACATAGCCGTGCCTCTGCTCGTCATACTCTGCGCCTACGGCGCGATACACACGATAAGCGGCGTCGGCTGGGGATATATCTCAAGCGCCGTCACCGAAAACGCCATGTCCATCCCCGCGTCCATCTCGACGGTCATCGGCCTCTTCGCCCTGGGCGCGACCTGCAACAGCGACTATACGCGCTACTGCCGCACAAGGGGCGACGTCGTCAAGGGTACGCTGCTCGGCGTCCTGCCTGCGGCGGTGCTTATGATAATGGTCGGCGCAATCATGGCCATAGGCACCGGCAACTACGACGTCACGAGCATGTTCGCCGGCCTCGGCCTGCCCTTCGTCGCCATGCTGGTGCTGATTCTCGCCACCTGGACGACGAACACCGGCAACGCCTATATGTCCGGCCTCGCGGTCTGCAAGATGTTCTCCGTTAAGGACAAATACCGCCCTCAGGTGACCATGGCCGTCGGCGTCCTGGGCGTGATACTCGCCATAATGGGCCTCGCCGACGCGCTCAACACCTATATCACCATCCTCGGCGCGGTCGTGCCGCCCATCATGGGCATAGTCATCTGTGACTACTGGGTGTTCTGCAAGGGAAAGAAGGAGAACTGGGCCCCTCGCCGCGGCGTGAACTGGGCCGGCATAATCGCCTGGGTCTGCGGCGGCGGCTTCGCGATCTGCGAGACCATACCTGTATTTACGGTCTTCAGCCCCGCGCTCGACGGTGTTATAATATCCTTTGTGGTCTACATCGTGCTCTACAAGCTGCTGGCAAACACTTCGCTCGTCGGCCAGGGCGAGATGACCATTGAAGAGGCCACGGCGCGAGCCAAATAATACGACGATACCCTTTCCCTCCTTTTTCTCTCCCGGGAAGGCCGGCATGCTGACATCCGGCCTTCCCAAACTCCCTTTTGAAAGGATGTAACAAATGAGCAAAAAAGACGCACTCAACACCGTACTCGACGAGTTTTTGAAGATCACGCGCATACCCCGCCCCTCGCACCACGAGGAGAAGATAGGCCGATATCTCATGGACTGGGCGGCGGAACACGGGCTCAAGGCGGAGATGGACGCCATGGGCAGCGTCATCATCGACAAGCCCGCCTCGCCCGGCTGCGAGGCCGTGCCGAGGACGATACTGCAGTCGCACATGGATATGGTCTGCGTCGCCGCCGAGGGAGTGAGCTTCGACCCGCTGAGCGACCCCATCAAGGTCATATACGACGGCGAGACCATACGCGCGGACGGCACGAGCCTCGGCGCGGACGACGGCATAGGCATCGCGCTCTCGCTGTACCTGCTGTCTGACGACAGCCTGAGGCACGGGCCGCTTCGTGCGGTCATCACGACGAACGAGGAGGACGGCATGGACTCCGTCGCGCTCGAGCCGAAGTACCTCGAGGGCAAGTACCTCATCAACCTCGACTGGGAGACGATAGGCTCGCTGTGTAACTCCTGCGCGGGCGGTGATTTCTTCAACTATCGCCGCGCCGCCAACTGGGGCACGGTTCCGGCGGACAGCGTCGGGTTTGAGCTAAGCTTCCGTGGCCTGCTCGGAGGGCACTCCGGCGTCGGCATAAACAAGGGCCACGCCAACGCCATAGTCAGCGCCGCGACCGCGCTCCAGATGCTCAGCAAGGCTGGTATAGGCTTCCGCATAGGCTCTTTCAGCGGCGGCCAGGCCAAAAATGCAATACCAGCCCAGGCTCAGGTTACCATAGCACTAGATGCGTCGAATGCAGACGCAGCCAATGCGGTACTTGCGGGCTTTGAGCGGGAATTCCGAGACTGCTATGGCAACATTGAGCCCGATATGGAACTGCGCTTTGGGCCGGTTACGACGCCTGAGAGGGTGCTGTCGGAGCAGACTAGCCGCGCGCTCGCGGGGCTGATGTGCGCTGTACCGAACAACGTTCACACGATGAGCCCCTTTGTGGATGGGCTGGTCGAGAGCTCGTCCAACCTCGGCGTCGTTGAGCTCGGTGACAGCGACATCCGGTTCACGGTGTTCGCGCGCAGTTCGGTGGCGTATCCTGCGACGCAGCTCGGCCTCATCTGCGCCGCTCTCGGCGAGGCCTTCGGCTTCGAGTTCGAAAGCGAGGGCCATGTCCCCGGCTGGGCTGTAAATCCGAACAGCAAGCTTACGCCTCTCGCCTGCGAGGTGTATGAGCGCCTGACCGGAGAGAAAATGATAGTTGAGCCGGTTCATGCCGGGGTGGAGTGCGGAGCCTTCGCGGAAAAGAACCCGAAATTGGACATGATAGCCATAGGTCCTACGCTCCTGGACGTCCATACGCCTAACGAGACCTGTAAAGTTGCTGACGTCAAGCTCACAGCAGAGCTGCTAGTTGATATAATCGAGGAACTGGCCTCCTGCTCAGACTGAACAAAGAAAAGCTGCTCAGCGCCCAGGAGCAAGGAGCAAGGCCAATTCTGGAGGTCATGGAGAGATAAGCAAATATAGAGGCACCGCCTATCGGCCGCATGGCCGATAGGCGGTGTTTTGTAAGGCAGTATTCTATACTCACAATCAGTCAGTGACAATAATCAGAACTTTAAACGTATTTGAGTCAACACTGTTGCTGAAAGTAACAGCTGTTATGCCCTTCCTCATAGGAGTAATAGTTATTCCAGTTGAAGAGTACCAAGAATCTTCATCAAAAGAAACCAAAGCTGAACTGCCAGAGTAAGTAGTTTCTACCGTGCCTCCGGCAGACCAGTGGGCAGTTAGAGTGAATGAACGCCCTGTTTCATACTTGTTTAGTACAATTACATCTTCGCTGGCACAGAAATTATCGGCTGCATATCCTATGTTGCCTGTACTAAGTTCCTTGCAGATCTCATCATAATACTCAGCCTTTATTTCAAGAGACTTAATGCCCTCATTTAGTCCGGCTATTTCATCATCGAGTTGTTTTATTGCCCCAACTGCGCCTAAATACAATAAAGTATTCAAAGCAAGAGATGCAATTAGCAGAACAATGATAATAGTTATAGGAATTACAACTTTTGCACGAGGATACTGTTTTCCGCAGCCTGTACACCTTTTAGTTTTGCGGTCAACAACAGCGCCACATTTTTTGCAATGGCGCTCTTTGGCCTTTGTCCTCGGGGCCTGAGAAATATAAGTGGCCTCCATTTCAGGCCCAGGAGCTGTGCTATCGCTGAGTTCATCGTTTTCAGTAGCAGTGCCCGTGGAATTATACCCGTTTCCTGACAAATACGTGTTCACTTCTAAATGGTCATCGACCTTGTCATCAACGGTTTTGATGTTTGTGTTTGCTCCCTCCAATACTCCCCTATCTTTCAGGACCTTAATTCCCGCAGCAGAAAACACACCTGTCCATAATACATATGGGCCTCCAGATGATGCGCCATTGATACAGATAAATATGGCCAATACGAGGAAATTGAATCCATAGCAATGCAAGGTGAATTTTTTTGAGCTGATTGCCTGGCTCCTTGCCCTCGAATAAATCATCGGGAATGCACCGTAAGCCAGCAAAGTAATTAAAAGAGAAATAAGGATTACAGGCACATAGACAGATGGCCCCTGTTCAAGCAGTTCATGCAAGCTCATATTGCGTCATTTCCTCTCTCTTTCAAAGAAAATGCCTGAGTTTTTCTCTATACAATACCTATGGTAAATTCTTTTGCTTCCATCTGCTGCGCCTGTGCGCTATGGATTTTTCGATGAATCGGTTCCTGTGAAGCTCGACTCGCTGATTACAAAGAATCTTTCAAAGAAGATTTTGAGTTTATCTATTACGGTTTGCTTTTTCTTTGCTCTTGCTCCATCACCGCCGAATCTGGAAACTGGCGGCATCAGCTTGTCAATATCGGTTCCTGTGGTCTTGATTTCGCCGTCGCGGAAGGCGTTTTCTAAGAATTTTCTGGTTTCAGGTTCCCGGAGCTTTTCCTCTTGGATTATCTGTTTAAGCTCCTTTTCCCGCTCCGAGGCAACAAATCTATACCACTCCGACATCACGTCATCCACATCGTTGATTCCGGCTATGAAGTTCTCTATAAGCTGCTTTTTGCTTCGCAGCTCCGGACTGGCATCCACGGCCTTTTGGATCGTTATCAGGACTTCCTTATCATTGCAATTGGAATCGTGGTATTTCTTCACCAGCATCAGGATGTAGTCGATATTTATCTCTATCTGCCGTATCAGCTCAACTTCAAAGACTATGTCGTCAGTAATATCTTCTTTTTCTCCCCTTGGTCGTTTCTGCCATTCATCCCGCAAATCCTGATAGCGGCCAAGGTAGTCCTGCAGATCACGCTCTGAGAGCAGCTCTTTGCCCTTGAACTCATCAAAAGACAGCAGCAGATTTCGCATTCTGAGAATTGCGCCAAAAAGTATTATGAAATCTCTCTGGTTCTGCTCTCCCTCGATTTTGGGCTCAGAAAGTGAGAATCTCTCCGTAAGTTCGCTGATCATATCCACATATCCTGGTTTGTCTTTCCCGTCCTGTGTTGTGTAACCATAGTAATAGTCGGCAAACTTATGTAGCAGGACAACACCGCCGGCTTCTCTGTCGCCGAACAGCGCAATCGCCGAGTCCACGCGCTTTTGTAGGTTACGGAAACAGACGACGTTGCCAAAGGTCTTGATGGAATTCAATATACGATTCGTGCGGCTGAAGGCTTGGATGAGACCATGCATTTTCAGATTTTTATCCACCCACAGGGTGTTCAGCGTAGTCGCGTCAAAGCCGGTAAGGAACATATTTACCACGATCAGCAGATCAAGTTCCTTGTTCTTCATTCTCAGGGAGACATCCTTGTAGTAGTTTTGGAACTTGTCGCTGTCAGTGGAATAGTTGGTGTGGAGCATCTCGTTGTAGTCCCGGATCGCAGCGTCGAGGAAGTCCCGGCTGCTCTGGTCCAGGGCGCTGGTGTCCTCACTGTTCTCCTCGTCAATGATACCGTTCGCTTCCTCCTCGTTGGCTCCATAGCTGTAAATCAGGCCTACTCGCAGCGATTTTGTCGGATCCGCGGCCATCTGCTTTTTGAACTCCTGATAATAGAGCTTAGCCATATCAACTGAAGCTACCGCAAAAATGGAGTTGAAGCCACTGAGTCTCTGCTTGCGCTTGATTTCTTCCACAGCGCCGTTTTTGCCTGAGGCCACCTCGGCAATGTTGGTCAGGGAGTTAAACATGTAGGTCTTGTCGCCGCGATAGGTCTTCTGGTCGAAGTGCTCCAGAATATATTTGGTGACCAGTTCGATCCGCTGGGGCGCCATGTAGGCTTTCTCCCTGTCGATGTCCCAGACGCTCTTGTCATCAATATCCGGCTCGGCATCCATCGTCTTTATGTAGTCCACGCGGAAAGGCAGGACGTTCTTGTCATTGATGGCGTCCACAATGGTATAGGTGTGGAGCTGGTCGCCGAAAGTCTGAGCCGTGGTGAAAAACTGCGCGCCGCCGGCGGCTCTGGCGTTTGCGGCAAAAATTGGGGTGCCTGTAAACCCGAACAGGTGATACTTCTTGAAATTCTTGACGATTGCCGTGTGCATATCGCCGAATTGGCTCCTGTGGCACTCGTCAAAGATGATGACCACCCGTTTCCCATAGACCGGATGGTTCTTCTCCTTTTTTATAAACGTGGACAGCTTCTGAATGGTGGTTATGATGATGTGAGCTTCATCGTCCTCGAGCTGCCGTTTCAGAACGGCGGTGGAGGTGTTGCTGTTGGCAGCGCCTTTTTCAAAGCGGTCGTATTCCTTCATGGTCTGGTAGTCCAGGTCCTTCCGGTCTACAACGAAAAGGACTTTGTCGATGTAGGGAAGCTGGGACGCCAGACGGGCCGTCTTGAAGGAGGTCAGGGTCTTGCCGCTGCCGGTGGTGTGCCAGATGTAGCCGCCGCCTTCAATGGTGCCATATTTCTTGTAGTTGTTGGCTATCTCAATGCGGTTCAGAATCCGCTCGGTAGCGGTGATCTGATACGGCCGCATTACCAGCAGCAAGTTTTCGGAGGTGAAAACGCAGTACCGGGTCAGAACATTCAAAAGCGTGTGCCGGGCAAAGAAGGTGCGGGTAAAGTCGATGAGGTCGGGGATGACCCTGTTGTTGGCGTCCGCCCAGAAGGAGGTGAACTCAAAGCTGTTGCTGGTATTCTGCTTTTTTACTTTGCCGGATGACGCCTCGCGGATGGCGTTGAAGCGGGTGCTGTTTGAGTAGTATTTGGTGTTGGTGCCGTTGGAGATGACGAATATCTGCACATATTCAAACAGGCCGCAGCCGGCCCAGAAGGAGTCCCGCTGGTAGCGGTTTATCTGGTTGAAGGCCTCACGAATGGCAACGCCACGGCGTTTGAGCTCGATATGTACCAGCGGCAGGCCGTTGACCAACACCGTAACGTCATAGCGATTGTCATGTTTTGCGCCCTGGTCCTTGCTGACCTCGTACTGGTTTATGACCTGCAGGCGGTTGTTGTGGACGTTCTTTTTGTCTATGAGGGATATGTTTTTAGAAGCGCCGTTATCACGATGCAGCACCTGAACATAGTCCTCCTGGATCTTGCGGGTCTTCTCCACGATATGCTCATTGGGGTTGGCAATGGCGTCCGAGAAGAACTGCTCCCATTCGCTGTCGGTAAAAACATAGTCGTTCAGCAGCTCCAGCTGCCTTCTCAGGTTGGCGACGAGGTCGGCCTCTTTGTGGATAGGAAGGTACTCGTAGCCCTGCTGGGTGAGCATCTGAATAAACTCTTTCTCCAGCGCCGCCTCGCTCTGATAGCTGTCCGAGCGCTTTTTCGCCGGCTCGTACTGAGCAACCACGGTATCTTCGGTTGTGGTAGCTATGACGTTGAATGCCTGCACACTTCTCACCTCATGTATCCAATCATTCTGGCCAGTTTAGTCTTGTCATTGTCATTGAGGAAATAGCAGATATTGCAATGTTCGACCATTTCGAATACAGCTCACCTTTATGATCCCTCACCCATTGCTTGGCTATCTGCTGCTTGCTCTTTGGTAGATTTCCCGCCAATATCTTTTGATCCTCAAGTGCAATTGAAATCTTGTATTCTCCATACTCTGCATGAATGTGAGGTACTACGTGGTTTTGCTCCATCGTATGGACAATGAATTTAATTCCATTCTGGCAACCGACTTGCCCACGTATTTCATATATTTCAAATACATTACTCAAGAACTTAACTATATCTTCGGGAATTGTATGTTTAATGCACCTATATTCTTCCATTATAGTTCCTTTCAATGCTTCTCTTGAAAAGTCAGCAGCTTGTCCCGATAGTATTCGTACTGTTTGCGGCGGGCCTCGATTTCAGCGGGCAGGCCGCTGGTCAGGTCGTTGCAGAGGGCGTCGAAGCGGTCGAGGATGGAGACGATGCGGTGTTGTTCTTCAAGAGATGGAAGAGGTATTTGCAGCCCCAAAATCAATGAAGAATTTAAATCGCCTCTGGCACCCTGCTTTCTGGAGAGGAGTTCCTGATACTGACTTGCCACACAATAATACACATATTTGTATAGTGCTTTGGCATCGTCAATCTCCATGTTTAGGCAATGCTGATTTGTGGTAGTTTTAATCTTGTTAATTGCACACCGACCGGCGGAAGCACCAGAAATTGCGACAATTACGCAATTTTCCGGTATCCATTTTGCTGCCGTTTCCTTAACAGCTTTTTCTGTGATAAAACTATGGATATCATGTATTTCATTAAATCGTACATCCTGCGTCCGAAGCCAAGGAATTGTGCCATTTTCATAATATTCACTATGACCTTTTGCAGGGGTAGCGCCGGAACAACTCTTCTTAATAATCTGTCTGAGCTCAACCTTCGGAGCATTGCATTTTGTTATCAACTCATCCCGATAATACTCATACTGCTTTTTCCTTGCGGTGAGTTCTGCGGTGAGTTCTGCGGTGAGTTCTGCGGTGAGTTCTGTGAACTGATCCAGGATCCGCACAATTTCCCGCTGGACTTCCAGAGGGGGAATCGGAACTACAATTTCTTTGATTGCTGGTACACTGGAATGAACTACTTTACTCTTGACTTTACCTTTGCTTTTTTGCTTTTGGGCATCTGTAGTGGACAATGCATAACTCAAATATTTAGGGTCTTGATTGTGGCGCAACACAACAATATCTCCACCAGCTAAACAGCGTTCCTGCCCGATGTATGCGGAACATTTCGCAATATCTTCGACACTTTCACCAGTTATGGCAAAGAGGATATCACCGTGCTCGAAATATTTCTTGTTTGTAATTGTTGATTCGTCAGTATGCGATACACAGGCATCGAACCAAACGCCATATGTAGTGTAGATTTCACCATATCGTACACATGGAGCCCCGGCTTCTGTCACTTGCTCTCTTGTGATTCCGCTGCCTCGAAATATTTCAATGGCTATTTCGCCAATCGTTTTATATTCCACCCCATCCGGGCAAAGCTGCTGAATCAATTCTTCCAACCTGCTCATAATGCTACGGCCCCCTCGTCGCTCCAACCCAAAGAACGCATTGCCTCTTTAAACTCTGCTTTATTTCGTACATTTTCAAGAATTCCGATGACCAGCCTGTGTAACGGCTCAAACTTCATCAGTCCCTGCTCTTCGTCAAAATCACCGTGTACCACCGTGCTCAGCTCTCTAAAAAGTCTATAGCCATTTTTAGAAAATTCTTTAGGGATTATTTCGCACTCACCGTCAACTCGTTGCAACAAATCTGCAAAATTTCTTGGGTTTCCATTATCGTATCTTGGGTAGTCAATACCTATTGCATCAGCTGCCTGTATAGTTACCGTTTCAAATACTTTGCGTAGATACACTATAGCTCCTGCTCCCAAGTCATCACGATATGCCTGTTCCGCTTTGTCAAGCAAAATAGTATAGGCACCATATCTATTTGTATTTGTTTTGACCGTATTTGAAAGTTTTTCGGTTTTCTTTAGAATACGAATTTCTGGAACTGTTGAAGTTATATCGTCCTTGCATTCAATTAAAAACCACACTTGAACCGTTGCGCCACATACGCAGCTTAAGACACAATCGATACTGATTAATTGCTTATTTACAAAAATACAAGTTAATGAGCCTTTGGAAGAAAATGTACGCAGGTCATCACAATTTGCACAAAAATAGTTTAACGCAACTGTTCCAGCTGACAGGTTAACTTTTTGCCCCAAGTAACCTTTTTTGTTGACCAGGAATCCATCTACCTGCACATACTGGTGCTGAGGTTGCTTCGATAACACATCTCCAAGTCGCATATCATTAACCCTCTATTTCTTGGATGATCTTATCGATCTCCGCCCTGAGCACTTCCTCCCGGGCCACGATCTGGGCTATCTCGGCATTGAGCTGCACAATGTCGATCTTCTCCCGTGTGTCCTCGGCCTCTACATAGGTGGACACGGAGAGGTTATACTCATTCTCCTTGATCTCCTCGTAGCTGGCCAGATGTGAGAAATGCGGCTCTTCCTTGCGATCAGCAAAGGTGTTCACGATGCGGTCGATGTTCTCCGGCGTCAGCTTATTGTTGTTGGTCACCTTGATGCACTCTTTTGTGGCGTCGATGAACAGGGTCTTATTGTCCGCTTTGTTCTTCTTAAGCACCATGATGCAGGTGGCAATGCTGGTGCCGAAAAACAGATTGCTGGGCAGCTGGATCACGCAGTCGATGAAATTGTTTTCAATGAGATATTGGCGTATCTTCTTTTCTGCCCCGCCACGGTACATGATGCCGGGGAAGCAGACGATGGCTGCGGTGCCGTTTGCCGCCAGCCAACTGAGGCTGTGCATGATGAAGGCCAGGTCCGCCTTGCTCTTGGGCGCAAGTACACCCGCCGGGGCAAAGCGCTGGTCATTTATGAGCAGCGGGTTATCGTCCCCGGCCCACTTGATGGAATATGGCGGATTGGAGACGATCAGCTCAAAGGGCTCGTCGTCCCAGTGCTGCGGATTGGTAAGCGTGTCCTCGCAGGCAATGTCGAACTTGTCGTAGCCTATGTCGTGGAGGAACATATTGATGCGGCACAGGTTGTAAGTTGTGATATTTATCTCCTGGCCAAAGAAGCCGTTTCGGATAGCATCCCTGCCCAAAACCTTTTCAGCTTTCAGCAGCAGAGAACCGGAGCCGCAGGCCGGGTCGTACACCTTATTTATCTCGGTCTTGCCAACAGTGCCCAGACGGGTCAGCAGTTCGGACACGTCTGCCGGGGTGAAGAACTCGCCGCCGGACTTGCCGGCATTGCTGGCGTACATGGTCATAAGATATTCGTAGGCGTCGCCGAAGGCGTCGATATCGTGGTCCTTCACCTCGCCCAGATTCATGTTAGCCACGCCGTTGAGAAGCTTGACAAGCTTGTCGTTTCGCTTGGCGACGGTGGCGCCCAGCTTGTTGCTGTTCACGTCAAAGTCGTCAAACAATCCGGCGAAGCTGCCCTCGGATTCGCTGCCCTTGGCCGATTCCTCAATGTGACGGAAGACCGTTTCCAGCGTCTCGTTCAGGTTTTCGTCCCCGGCAGCCCGAGCGCGTACATTGCAGAAGAGCTCGCTCGGCAGGATGAAGAAACCCTTCTCCTGCACCAGACCCTCACGTGCCTCCTCTGCCTCTGCATCAGGCATTTTGGCATAATCAAAGTCGGCATTTCCCGCTTCAATCTCGCCGCTGTTTATGTAATTGCACAGGTTTTCCGAAATATAGCGATAGAACATGGTGCCCAGCACATAGTTTTTGAAGTCCCAGCCATCCACTGCACCACGAAGCTCATCAGCAATGGCCCATATCGCCCGGTGCAGCTCCTCACGCTCCTGCTCTTTCTTCATATCTGCCACAGTTGTTTCCTCCAAAATCGTTTTGATGTGTTTTTTATCATTTTGCCTCGGGAATAATGTCCACTATATCGCCTACATTTACTCCCAGCGCTCCGCAGATTTTGCCCAGCGTCTCCAGCGTCACCTCTTCGTCGCGGTTGAGCTTTGTCAAAGTATTAGGAGTAAGCCCGGCTGCTCGGCGCAGGTCTGCTTTGCTCATTTTGCGGTCGATGAGCAGCTTCCAGAGTTTGTTATAAGATATGGCCATATGGGTACCTCCAGCAGAGATTTCGACTTTTTAATTTTAGCAGATGACAGAACTTAGAACAACGGCTTTTCGCATCACAATGCGAAATTTTCTCTCTGCGTTTGTCGTATGCTCCTCCCCTTCCCAGCCGCAGCTGGGTAAAAACAGGCACATATATCCGCGAGCTTTTTGGCGGATATATGTGCCTGTTTTTGATGTCCGGACACGGCGGGGCGGGGTGCGGGAGCACGGCGGGCGCGGTGGGGTGCGGACATGCGGGGTTTCCGAAGGGGCTTACCCCTTGGCCCGGGGTCATCCAACAGGGGCGGGAGCGCCCTGTTGGCGCACGACTTTGCTGGCAAAGTCTAGTATGTTAGACCTTTTGCGGCCGCCGGGGCGGGAAAGGGGCTGTGCGGGGCAGCACGGGCACTTTCCTGTGCCGGCAGAACAGAGGATATCCGCGGGCGGGGCAGCCGGCGGATATCCTCTGTTCGTATTGAGGCGGCGCGGCGAAGCGGCGTCGCCGGGGCGCAAAAGGGCTACACACCCGCCGCAGCGACGCGTCTCAATACCACCACGGAAGCTCCAGGCGCACATCGTCCAACGCCTGACGCTCCGTCGCCCTCGCTCGGCTCTCCGACAGGTGGAAGTGCCGGGCCGTCTGCGTCAGCGTGCGCTCCGAGTCCTCGTCGTCGAAACCGAAGCGGTACTCAAGATACACTCGCTCCCTAGACTCGATGCGGCCCAGCGCCGCGTGCAGTTCCTCAAAACTTTCCCGCTCCAGGTACAGCTGCTCAGGCGTTTTTCCGGTCCCGTAGAGGGCGGCGGACTCAAGAGAAATGCGGCTGCCAATGTTCTGCGCCTCGAAAGTCCGGCTGCGCTCGCGTATGCTGTCCAGCATGGCATTGCGCACAGCCGGGGCGGCGTAGCTCAGGAATTTTCCGCCGCTCTCCGGGTCGAAGGTATCGACACATCGGAGCAGTCCGAGCGCGCCCTCCTGCTCCAAGTCCTCCCTGTCGAGCAGCAGGTCGGAGTTCAATTCTCGCTGCGAGCTCCACAGCTCATTGGCCGTTTTTCGGATGAAGCCCAGGTTGTTCTCGACAAGTTCGTTCCGCGCGCCGGCGTCGCCCCGGCGAGCAGACGCGCAGAGCTCCTCATTGCTCAGCGGGCTCTTCATTGCTCTTTGTGCCGCCTATCATCGACAGGAACAGCTGCTTCACGCTCTCCTCATCCACGCCGGGCAGGTGCGACACCGAGCGCGCCACGGCCTGTGAGAGCTGCTCGGGCGATATCTTGCGCAGGGGTTTGCTCTGGCCTCGGGTCAGTTCGGCGTAGATGCGCTTCACCGCCTGCGCGGTCAGTTCCTTCGACGCGGCGACGTCGGAGCCGACCTCCCTTTTAATCTCGCGGACTGCGCGCATGAAGGAGTCCTCGATATTTTGCAGCTCGACCTGATGTATCGGCGTTTTCAGGCGCTCGGCGTCCGCGGCGGCCTCCGGCGAACCCTTGAGCAGCGCGGCGGCAGAGGCGTAGATCTGGTTCTGCGCGGCGAAGCCGGAGGCGAGCTCGTCGCTGAGGAAACTGGCGATCTGGTAGGTCGTCTCGGCAAATTTGGGGCTTTCGAGCAGGCGGTTGACGACGCGGGCATCCACTTTCTTCGTATAGAGATTCCTTGCGGCCTGCACGGAGAGGCCGAGTTCGGAGATGTCGTAATTCACGCGGCCAGGCACGTCGCTCTCGCCCAGGAGGAAGTCGGTGGAGACGTTGAAGGTGCGGGCGAGGCGGATGATGCTCTCGTCGCCGAGCTTGTCCGTTTTGCCGCTCAGGAAGCGACTGAGCGTGCTTTCCGCCGCGCCGATGCTCAGGGCGAGCTCGGCCTGCGTGAGCCCGCGCTCCTTCATCAGGTCACGGATACGGTCGCGTATCTTGCCGGGCAGCCAGGTCTGTTCCATCGCGGCACCTCTTCCTCACTTTTTGACTTTGGTCAAAGGGAAAAATAGTAATTGCGCATCTTTTGTGCCATCAACTTCCGCCGTTCTTCAAGGAAACGGTCATAGTCGCCGATGCTCATGCTTTCAAATCCATCAGGAATGCAGTTCTGAGTCAAGTTTCGACGCAGTTCATCTTCATCGGTGATGCAGCCATAAACCGGCTGCTTGGTGCAGCACTGTTCATAAACTCCTTTCATATAAGCGTCAGGTGCTTTGTCGCCGATTTTAATGTTGATCTCCTGCTGCAGGAATACGTAATTTGCTATTTGGTTGTACTGCGCCTGAGGGATGCTGTGCTTCGTGAGGTAGTTCTTGGGGAAAAGATGATGTATATCTCCCCTGTTCTCCAGCATGGATTCCACATCCACCTGAGCAGACAGGAATCCCCGGTCATAGGCCTTGACCTGGGCAACCAGGTACATATTGAAATACGGCTGCTTGCCACAGAGGTGTTCAGGCGCTGAACAAGGTTGACATCCCAGAAAGCATCCGACAGTTCACCGGCTTCTGTCAGCTTCAGGTATTCCATGGGGTCGTCATAGGCAAAGAAGCGTTTGATATCATAGTCAAAGCTCGATTCAGGTGAAGCAGAATAACGTCCGGTCAGTATTGAGAGGGCAATCCAGCGCCGGACGATCTTCTCTATTGTATTGCTGTCGATTTTTCTCTCGCGCAGGGCGAGATAAAGCGCGTACCCAAAGTTCAACACGTTTTGCGAGCGCACGAGTGATTTGCGGACTATCCCGGCAGACCGCACTATCATCAAATATCGTTCATAGTTCGTTTGATTCACCGCCTGCAGCACGGCTTCGTGAAGCTGCGCAAAGGAGTCCTCCTCTATCTCTACCTTGAATTCGCGTGTTTCAAAATCACGGCCTGAAAGGAGACTCACCAGGTCCGCAAGGCGGCCACGTTTAAACTTGTATGTAAAAGCGACTCGTAGGATATCCGTATAGGACGTTTTATAGATTGGATCGTTTTTACTCGCCGCCCATTTTATTGCGTCGAACTCCGGGAGCGCAGCAAAGGCTCTGTCATTGTTTTTTATATCCTTCAGGTCTTCCGGCGATTCGAGCAAGTGGCAGAAATAGTCTATGGTTTTGCGGGTTATATTTCCGCCATAGGTCTCGTTCGACGAGATCTTTGACATGGCAAAGTCGGCCTGAGAAAGCACGACGCCCTTGGAATTGATGCGGATGAATATGTCGGTCACACTGTCTATATCAAGGCGACTGTCCAGTGTGATGACGCCAAGGCTATTGTTTTGTATTGAGCGCAGATGATTGATGATTTTATTAACCTGCGGCATTTGGTCTTCTATTTCGTTCTTCTGGCAATACTCCATGACAAACGAGAATGAATCAAAGGCGGGCTCCAGCACAGGCGCAATGTCAGGTATCCATTTCGCGCTTTTCAAAATTGCGTTGTTTGAGACCTCGAACTTTTCCTCAAGAGGATTGAATGCAATGGCAATACGTTTCCACTTGTAGTGGTCATCAAGGACTTCCTGTCCTACAATGGCGGCAGCCATGGCTGTAATACGCTGCTGGCCATCAATGAGAACCTTTTTGCCTATGGATTTTGTGCCGTCTTTCAGCTTTACATCTGGGTTCTGCCAAACAATTATGTATCCCACGGGAAATCCCTTGTAGAGGGAATCGACAAGATCGCGGACTTTCGAGCTGTCCCAGACAAAGGGGCGCTGCATTTCAGGGATAGCTATGTTTCCTGATTTGATGTCTGAAAGAAGTGTCTCCACAGTGTAGTTATTTACGCTGTAACGTGCCATCTATACTTCTCCTTTGTGCTGTATTTATGTCTGCTCGAATGCTATCGTATAAAACCAGATTTTATTATAAACTGCCGGCTCGTGTATTACAAGCTATTACATTTCGCTGGTGCGGGCGGCTTGCATTTCTGCAAGGCTTGGAGGGGCGGCGGGGTCAGTTCTTGCGGAAGTGCCGGATTTTGTGGGTCTAAGACTTTCTTTGCGTAAACTCGGGTGAAAGGAGGTCTTGGATGGATATATTTGCTAGCGTCAAGGCGCGGGTCGGGGTTCGGGAGGCGGCGGAGAGGTATGGAGTTCGGGTGGGCGGGCGCGGGATGGCACGGTGTCCGTTTCACGATGACCGGCGGCCGAGCCTATATGTGGACGGCGGCCACTTCCACTGCTTTGCCTGCGGGGCGCATGGGGACTGCATCGACTTTGCGGCCCGGCTCTTTCGGCTCTCGCCCCTTGAGGCGGCGCGGAAGCTGGCGGCGGACTTTGGGACGGCTCAGGAAAAACCGAAGAAACACGACGAAGCACAGCGGCTCGGGAAAGACGAGCGGCTGTGCTTTTTGCGTTTATCCGAGCATTGCCGGGCGCTCAGGCGGCGGAAAGCCGAGCTTGCGCCGAGAAGGCCGGGCGACGACTTTGACGGACGCTTTGCGGCGGCCTGCCGGGAGCTTGAATACGCGGAGTATCTGCTCGACGAGCTGACCCTCGGCGACGCCGGGGCGCGGGCGGAGGCTGCTCGGCTGGCGCGGGACTTGAAAATGGAGGTATGAGATTGGAAGACAGGCATGAAAACACGTCCGAGGGCGCGAGGCTGTCCTCCTGGTACGACGGGAAGAAGATAGACGAGGTGCAATTTTGCTCCGACTTTCTGGGGCGGCACCCGATGAAGTGTGTGCGCGGGCGGCTCTTCACGGTGGACGGCGCGGTGGAGGACGAGGGCGAGATAAGCCGGATGATACTTGAGGAGGTCTCGGGCTGTCTGAGTTCCGGCATCTCCAAGGCGGTGACGAACCTGCTCGCGGCACTCAAGCTGACGGCCTATTCCCCTCCCCTGCCCATTGAGGCCGACCGCATCCACGTGGCGAACGGCACCTATCACCTGAACGGCAGCTTCACTGAGGACAAGGCCTGGTGCAATAACCGGCTGAAGGTGCGCTACGAGCCGAACGCCCCGAAACCGGAGCGCTGGCTGGGCTTTCTCTCCGAGCTGCTGGAGCCGGAGGACATCCCCACCTTGCAGGAGTATCTGGGCTACTGCCTCATACCCTCGACCAAGGGGCAAAAGATGCTGCTGCTCATCGGCAAGGGCGGCGAGGGCAAGAGCCGCATCGGGCTCGTCATGCGCTCGCTGCTCGGCGACAGCATGAACATGACCAGCATACAGAAGGTGGAGAACAACCGCTTCAGCCGCGCCGACCTCGAAAACAAGCTGCTGATGGTGGACGACGACATGGACATGAGCGCCCTGCCCAAGACGAACTACATCAAGTCCATCGTCACCGCCGAGTGCAAGATGGACCTTGAGCGCAAGGGCGTGCAGAGCTACCAAAGCCGCCTCTACGCCCGCTTCCTCTGCTTCGGCAACGGGGCGCTGACGGCGCTGCACGACCGCTCCGACGGCTTCTTCCGTCGGCAGATCGTGCTGACGACCAGGGACCGGCCCGCGGGGCGGGTGGACGACCCCTTCCTCGCCGAAAAGCTGGCCGACGAGGCTGAGGGCATCTTTCTTTGGTGCCTCGAGGGTCTGAACCGGCTGCTCGCGAACAACTACCAGTTCAGCCTCAGCGGGAAGGCGCGGGAGAATGTCGAGACGGTGAAGCGCAGCAGCAACAATGTCATCGAGTTCCTGCGCTCCGAGGGCTACATCCGTTTTCGGGCCGACGCAGAGGCCAGCTCGCGGGCGCTGTACGAGGCCTACAAGCTCTGGTGCGAGGACAACGTGCGCAAGCCGCTCTCGGCAAACCGCCTCAGCTCGGAGCTTGCGCAGAACGAGGCGCTCTACAATGTGGAGGCCACGAACAACATCTACGCCGCAGGGAAGCGGGTGCGGGGCTTTGTGGGCATCGAGGTGCTGGCAAAGCCCTCGTTTCTCAGGCGGTGAACGGGAAAGCGCTGTACGTACTGTACGGTACGTACGGCGCTTGCAGCTTTCAGGACACAGAATGGAGGTATTTCAATGCCGAAGCCGCAGTATGCGATACTGCGTTTTGCTAAATACAAAGGCCCCGGCGTTCATGACATCGAGGCCCACAATGAGAGGCGGAAAGAGAAATACGCGAGCAACCCGGACATTGACACGGGACGCAGCGGGCTGAACTTTCACCTGGCAGAGCCCGCCGGGCGCTACCGCCAGGAGGCCGAACGACTCATCCGCGAGGCGGGCTGCCGCACGCGCAAGGACAGCGTCCGGGTGGTTGAAGTGCTCGTCACGGCGAGCCCGGAGTTCTTCGAGGGGCAGTCAGAGGCCGGGGTCAGGGAGTTTTTCGAGCGGGCCATGGAGTTCATGGGCCGGCGCCAGGACGCCGGGACCTTCCTCTCCGCCGTGGTGCACATGGACGAGAAGACGCCGCACATGCACCTCTGCTTCGTGCCGCTGACCTCCGACGGGCGGCTGAGTGCGAAGGAGATAGTCGGGAACAAAAAGAAGCTCAGCGAGTGGCAGGACGCCTTCTGGACACACATGGCTGAGGCCTACCCCGAGCTGGAGCGCGGCGAGAGCGCCGGCGAGACCGGGCGCGAGCATATCCCGCCCCGGCTCTTCAAGCAGATGACCCGTCTGACGCGGCAGAAGCAGAAGCTGGACGCGCTGCTCTCCGACGTTAAGCCCGGCAACTACAAAGAGCGCGTCCGCCAGATCTCCGCCCTGCTCGACAGGTACATCCCGGACGTCGAGCGCATGGGCACGGAGCTGAAAAAGTACAAGGCCGCCTTCGACAACACCGGAGCTGAGCTCAAAGCGCTCCGCTCGGAGAGCACCCTCAGGAAGCTGAGGGAGAACCAGCTCCGGCGCGATTACGAGGAGGCGCTGGCCGTCATCGGAAGGCTCCCGCCGGAGGTGCTGAAGCAGTATCAGGGCCGCAGCGCCGCGCGGGAGCGCGAAACTGTGAGTAAACAAAGGAGGTAATGCCTATGGCAAAAGACGTTCCCATCTGGGAAAAGAGCAATTTGACCCTTGAGGAGGCGGCGGCCTATTCCGGCATCGGCACGGGCAAGCTGCGAGAGCTCACGAACGAGAAGGGCTGCAATTTCGTCCTCTGGGTGGGCAACAAGCGGCTCATAAAGAAGCGGCTCTTTGACAGCTACATAGAGCAGGCCTATTCCATCTGATATTTGCAGATTATTCATAGAAAAAAGGGCGCCGGTGTGGTATCATTTGTATGTCACACCGGCGTTCCTTTTGCCTTGAAAGGAGCACGGACATGAGCAATAAACGCAAAGACCACAAAGGCCGCCTCCTGAGAACGGGAGAAAGCCAGAGAGGGGACCTGATCTACCAATACAGATACACAGACCTGTGCGGCAAGCGCCGCAGTATCTACGACTCAGACCTTCAGGGGCTGCGCCGCAAGGAGAAGGAACTGCAAAGGCAGCTCGACGACGGCATCGACTATGAGGCCGGGCAGATAACGGTGCTGGAGCTGCTGAAAAGATACGTCAGCCTAAAGCAGGGCGTCCGCCACAACACACGGATGGGCTACAGATTTGTGCTGAACTTAGTTGCCAAGGAGGAGTTCGGCAGCCGCAGGATATGCACGGTCAAGGTCTCAGACGCCAAACTGTGGTTCCTGAAGCTGCATCAGGACGGCAAGGGTTACAGCACCATCACCAGCGTCCGCGGCGTTGTGAAGCCGGCATTCCAGATGGCCTGCGACGAGGACGCCATACGCAAGAATCCCTTTATCTTCAAGCTGACCGACGTGGTACCGAATGACTCCGAGCGCCGCATCGCGCTGACCGAGGAGCAGCTCAGGACCTGGATGGACTTCATCCGACAGGACGAGACCTATTCCAAGTACTATGACGAGTTTGTCGTGCTGCTGGATACAGGCCTGCGCGTCAGTGAGTTCTGCGGTCTGACGCGCAAAGACCTGGACTTCAAGAACCGGCGCATCCGGGTGGACCACCAGCTCCTGCGCGAGCTGGGCGGCAAATACCATGTTGAGGCTACAAAGACCGCCAGCGGCATCCGCTACATCCCCATGACCGACGCGGTGTACCGGAGCCTCAACAATATGCTCGCAAACCGGCCGAAGGTCGCTGTGGAACCTGTGGTTGACGGGATGACGGGCTTCATCATGCTCGACAAGAACGGCAGGCCCAAGGTGGCGCTGCACATCGAAAACGAGCTGCGCTGGGCCATGAAGAAGTACCGCAAGCTGCACCCGGACAAGCCCCTGCCCGACATCACGCCCCACGTGTTCCGGCACACCTTCTGCACCAACTACGCCAACGCCGGCATGGACATCAAGAACCTGCAATACCTGATGGGCCACTCCGACGCGGGCGTGACGCTGAACGTGTACACCCACGCGAGCTACTCTCACGCGGCGAGTCAGATGGTCAGCCTTGGGCGCTCCTGGCCTGAGGTGCCGGCGCTTAAAACGGCGGACTGCGCCGCCGTTTCTTGAGCTTTTACTGCGCCGTTTACTACACCAAACGGCCCAAAAACGGCGCAGACCTATGGAGATTTACGGAAGTTTAAAAGAAATGATTTGTTTGTAATATTCTCGAATTATGAGGATATAAAGGCTTTTGGAGGCTTACAGAGACCATGATTAAAGTGCTGATCACGTGCCACGGCAACATTTGCCGCAGTCCTATGGCGGAGTTTGTTTTTCGGGATATGGCGGCTCGGGAGGGGCTGGAGGTGGAGGTGGCTTCGGCGGCTACCAGTGCTGAGGAGATAGGCAATCCCGTTTATCCGCCAGTAAGGAGGCTGCTACTCAGTCACGGACTCGATCCCGCCGGGAAGAGGGCCAGGCAGCTTACCCGCGCTGATTACGAGCGTTGGGACCTCATTATAGGTATGGACAGCGCCAACATCCGCAGCATGGAACGCCTTTTTGGAGGCGATCCCGAACACAAGCTGCTGCGTCTGCTGGACCTCACCCCGCTCAGGCGCGACGTTGCCGACCCCTGGTACACGCGCGACTTCAATGCCTGCTGGGACGACATCGTCCTCGGCTGCCGCGCGCTTTTGGAGTGCTTACCCGGTTAGGCGCGGTTTCCCTTGACGCGCGGGGGTATTGGTTATAAAATATTGTATCGCAGTTCAGCGTATTGGGGGAGCTAATTTGAAAAAGAAAAAACCGGGCGCTTTTATCCCTATATATGCCTTTGCAGCAGCATGGATAGTCTGCGCCTTCTTCATACCCATGTATACCCTCGCGGGGCTCGTCGGGAGTGCCGCGGTTTCAGCCGCGGCTGCGGTTCTCGCCTACTACACCGCAGGTATGATACTCGCCAGACGCCCCGCAAAACCCGAGCCCGAACCGGAACCTGTCAAAAAGGAGGAGCCCAAGCTCAGCCCCGAGGTCCAGGCCATCATTGACGACGGCAAGCGGGCCATGAAGGAGATGGGCCGGCTCTATTCCTCCATCAAGAGCAGCGATGTGCGCAGGCGCATCAATGAACTCATGCGCATTTCGGACAGAATAGTCCAGGACGCTGTGGACGACCCCTCCGATGTCCCGCAGATACGCAAATTTCTCGATTATTACCTGCCCACCACCATCAAGCTGCTCAACGCCTATGACCGCATGAGCGACCAGGGCATCGAGGGCACGAATCTCTCGAAGTCTATGCAGAGCATCGAGGACATGCTCGACACTGCCATAGATGCCTTCAAAAAGCAGCTCGACTCTCTCTTTGCCAACCAGGCGCTGGATATCGAGACGGACATCAGCGTCATGAACCAGATGCTGGCCCGCGAGGGTCTATCCGACGAGAGCGCGGACACCATAATAAAGGCGGCGCGCTCCGGCAAGACGGAATAAGAAAGGACAATTACGATGGACGAGAACAAAGAATTTATCCCCTCCCTCACGCTCGACCCCAACGCGGCCTCCGCCTCAGCCGTCGCCGCCGAGCTGGGTGTTGATGAGCCCAAGGCCCCCGTGCTTGAGGAGAAAAAAGACGTCCCCGTTGAGAAACTCGAACTCGAACGTCTCTCCCCTGCCGAGCAGGCCGCAGTCAAGGAGTTTGCAAAGCAGATAGACGTAACAAACTCCGAGCAGGTGCTCAACTACGGTTCCGCCGCGCAAAAGAACATTGCGGACTTCTCCGACGCCGCGCTCAGCAAGGTGCGCACCAAGGACCTCGGTGAGGTGGGCGAGGAGCTCTCTGACCTCGTTGTCGAGCTTCAGGGCATGAACTTTGACGAGGAGGAGAAAAAGGGCTTCCTCGGCTTCTTCAAAAAGCAGCGTCAGAGCATCGCCGCGCTGAAAGCTCAGTATGACAAGGCCGAGGTCAACGTGGACAAGATAGCCGACCAGCTCCAGAAGCATGAGCTGACGCTCATGAAAGACATCGCGATGATGGACAAGATGTATGACATGAATCAGCAGTACCACAAGGAGCTGACCATGTACATCATCGCGGGCAAGCTGCGCTGCAAGGAGCTGCGCGAGACGGAGCTGCCGCGCCTGCAGAAGGTCGCACAGGAGTCCGGGAAAACTGAGGACGCCCAGGCCGCCAACGACTATGCCAACATGCTCGGCCGCTTTGAGAAAAAGCTGCACGACCTTGAACTTACGCGCATGGTCTCCGTCCAGATGTCCCCGCAGATCCGCATGATCCAGAACAACGACTCCGTCATGGCGGAAAAGATACGCTCCTCCATCGTGAACACCATCCCCCTTTGGAAGAGCCAGATGACCCTTGCCCTCACCCTCCACCACTCTCAGCAGGCCATGGAGGCCCAGCGCGAGGTCAACGACATGACGAACCGCCTGCTCCAGGCCAACGCCGAGAAGCTCCACCAGGGCAGCGTTGACATCGCCAAGGAGTCCGAGCGCGGCATTGTGGACATTGAGACGCTGCAAAAGACCAATCAGGAGCTCATCAGCACCCTTGAAGAGGTCCGCCAGATACAGGCCGAGGGCGCCAAAAAACGCGCCGAGGCAGAGGTCGAGCTCGGCCGCATCGAGGGTGAGCTGAAGCAGAAGCTGCTGGAACTGAGAGGCTGAAATGTACAAGAGGTCGCTTAAACACCCGATAACCGCGCTGCTTATAGCCATCCTAGCCTGCGGCTTTGCGATGGTCATGAACACCCAGATGATGCTCGGCGAAAAGGTCCAGGAGATCGAGGACGGCTTCTTCACCTCCACGCCCGGCGAGCGCAGCATCTATTCGCGGCTCTCCGAAAAGCTCGACGCCTCGAACGGGCTATGGACCATACTGGAAAGCGAGGACGCCGCGGCTGCGGAGGAGCTTTCCGTCTCGCGCAGCGCGCTGCTTACGGCCTACGAGAGCCGTGACATCGCCGCGATGTACGACGCGAACGCCGAGCTCGACAAGGCCTTCGCCTCTGCGAAAGCAGCCGCGGAGGCGGCTGAACTGGACGAGAGCCAGGCCTCTGCCCTTTCAAGCTATGTGACGAACTACGAGGGCGCCTCCAAGATGATAGAGCAGAGCAGCTACAACAGCAGCGTGCTTGAATTCATGCGCAGCGTCTACAACAAGTTCCCCGCTTCCAGGCTTGCGGACTTTGCCGGCGTTGAGCCGGCGGTGAGCTTTGAATAAACACGGGAGACATTTCGGATGAAACGTATCTTTGCACTCATTCTGGCCCTGCTCCTGCTGCCCGCTCTGGCGCTTAGCGCGCTGGCGGCGGATGTGCCGGAGCCCAGCTCCGACTTCTACGTCTACGACGGGGCCGGTACACTCAGCCAGAGCACGAAGGACCTCATTCTAAACGCAAGCGGCCCGCTTGAAAAATACTGCGACGGGGCGCAGATAGTCGTCGTCACCATAGACTACCTGCCTTCGGGCTACGACTCGGAGCAGTATGCGAACCTGCTGTTCAACTCCTGGGGCATAGGCAGCTCCAGCGCAAACAACGGCATGCTCCTGCTGCACGTTGTCAAGGAGGACCGCGGCTGGCTCGCCGTCGGAGCCGGAATTTCCAACCAGGTCTCGACTGACAGCATCAACTCTCTCATGGACAGCTATTTCTGGCCCTATTCTGACGCGGGAGAGTATGACAAGGCCGTTGCTACGCTGTTCCCGCACCTTGTGGACATCTTCGCCGCGCTCTACAACACCTCCGCGCTCTACGGAGGCACGGGTTCCACGCAGGGCGGAGACTACTATGAGGACCCTTACTACGACCCCTACTATGACGACGGGCCGAGCCTCGGAACCGTTATCGCGTTCATACTCATAATCCTGCTGCTGGTGCTCTCCTTCGCCGGCTCCTTGGGCCGCAGGCGGTACTATGGCAGGGCCTATTACCCCAGCTTTTTCTTCTGCGGCGGCCCCGGCCCCAGAGGGCCCAGAGGACCGCGCGGTCCCGGCGGCCCGCCTCCCCCGCGCGGCGGTGGCGGCTTCCGC
>ENA-OPDJ01000590-OPDJ01000590.1-human-gut-metagenome-genome-assembly--contig:-NODE-590-length-28225-cov-4.549521_pt1 | contig 28225 bp, 19 predicted proteins | sample MGYA00241621_ERZ501505 | MGnify/ENA primary metagenome ERZ501505 (study PRJEB25962, sample SAMEA2042624) | human gut metagenome | biome: human gut; feature: human-associated habitat; material: faeces... | reverse complement strand
CTGCCGCGTATCGAAAACTGGGCGGTTTGTGATATTTTCTGCGGCTCCGTCAAGGATGCGGATAAGTACCCGGAGCTCTACTGGGAATTTCTGAAGCCATATTTTCAGTCGGATAAGCCTTATGAGCTGCGGTTTGCGGTGGTCATGCTGTTAAGCCATTTTGTAAAGCAAGAATATCTGCAGGACGCGTTTGCGTATTTTGACGGGATTCATATGGATCATTACTATGTGCGTATGGCGGTGGCCTGGGCGGTCTCCGTGTATTTTGTACATTTTCCGGAAGAAAATCTCCCATCCGCCTGCACAGCAGGGAATCGTATCCTATCGGCTTTGCCATCAAAACCCATTCTTCTCCTTCCAGACGAATCACATCGCCCGATTGCCCTGTGGCTTTGAGCGTCAGCATCACAGCGCACAGCAGAATAAGCAGTATCACTTTCTTCATACGTATCTGATTGTTAGGTAAATCTAGTTTTTAAAGATACGGAAAAGAAACGGCATTTCAAAGTTGTGGAAGGGATTAGAAAAACGAAGTCCTGTTTTCCGGGAAATACCGGTTTTATTTTTACGTTTCCCGATCCTGAACCGTATGTTTTCCAAGGCAGAAACGTATAGTTCCGCACCGAAGAACATACGTTTCCTTTGTGGAAAACATAGAAAATTCCTTGAAGAAGTGGAGTCTTTCCCAAAGCGTTTTGACATTCGGTTAAAACAAAATAGAAATGTAAATCTGTACCGTTTTTTTCATATATTTGCTTTTACACCATAAAACGACCTTTATGACCAAAAAAATCATCACACTGCTATCAACCGCCTTGCTGTTCTGCAATAGCCTTTTTGCCCAGTCATCCGGCACAGACACCTTTCAGTTAGAAAAAAATACGAACGGGCATTATATTTTCAAGACGAAAATCAATCATCAACTCATGGCAACAATCTTTCTGGAATCAGGTATCCATGTAATGTTAATAGATTCTCTTTATGCTTTTGAAAACAACCGGCACCTCAATCTGGATTTTGTCAAAACTAAAAGATATGAAAGGATGAATCTGGGAGGCAGAAAATACAAAATAACGCACAAGGCGACAGGAACCATACAACTGGGCGATAATACGGAATACAGCGGCGAAATATTTGTACTGTCAAATTATCAGTCGGGCCACGACATGGCCATTCCCATACAACGCATCAGCCACTCTAACGACGGAGCCCATATCATAAAATTAGATATGAAAAATTACAAGCTTCAGGTTTTAAACAGAAAACTATTCAGTTCGGAATCCACAAATTACAGCACCATCGCCATCAATTACGACACTTACCTGAACATGCCTGCCGTAAAAACAGACCTGTGTTTCAAGCACAAGGGTAAAAGATATACTCTCTCAGGAAATTTTGTGCTGGATTTAGGGAACGCATCCTTCCTTTTCCTGATGAAACAGAATCCTGCCGTTCAGGATTTTTTGAAAAACAATACAGAACTCAAAATACAGACGGCTTATAACAAGAAAGGAGTACCTGTTGGAGAAGCCATAGTTACAGAGCAAGCCAATCTCTGCAAGAAGAGTTTTAAGCAACAAATCATTGCCATCACCCCTGCATTGCCTAAATTCACCACCGAAGGAAGTGTCGGCCTGAAATTCTTTGACGGTTCAATATCTGTGTTTGATTTTGACAAACATGAATTTCATTTTCAATGAATCACTTTAATCATGAATCAATTATGAATACAAGAAATACAACATTACTTTCACTGGTTCTTTTATGCACGCTTATCTCTCCAGCCAGCAGCCAGACACCACACAAAGAAAACGGATGGTATCGTATAGAAAAAAGCGATACATTATCCACAATGCCTATTGTAACAGTAAAAGATTTCGTCGGATTACAGCTTGAAAAAGATATGAAAGGTGCTTATGTCATTACAGGGCAAATAAGCAAGCACAAATGTCACAAATGGGCATCAGAGACAGAGAAATCTATCGACCGCCAGATTGCTTTCGTACTCAACGATTCTATCATTACCACTCCACATGTAGTCACTCGAATCGATAGCGGAACTTTTATGATTTCCTCCCGCTTTGACAAGGCCTTGCCTGCCATCTACCAAAAGCTGGTAAAGGAAAAATCCGATTCCATTGATGCGATTTTCAACGGATGGGAAAAAGATTCCCTGTATTACACCTGGACTCCGGCCCAACAAGATTCCCTGAAAATGACCATGGATTACTGGGAGGCTAAGGCATGGATAGATTTAAGTGCCCGGCCTGAAGAACACCTCTGGTACAGCATACAAGATTCTACGGAATACAAGAAACGGGAAGAAGCGCTCATCAAGGAACTGGAACAGCCGAATTTCAGCAGTCATGCATCCGACTATATGAAATCCCAAGCTTATCAGAATTTCAAACAGTACATAAACAATCACCCGGAATACATTGCCCTGATGTGCCAAGGTTTTCTCTTCAAGGAGATCAAAGGACTGCATGGTTACCTGATAGATGACATTATCCAGTCAAGGTATCCCTCTGCCCCAAGCATCAGAACGTACGTAGATAAGACCACCAACACGGATGATGAAAAATTTGCCGTATATCAGTGGCAACGGAAAGTCTGGCTTCTGATGAATCAGAGGTGCGACAGTAGTAAAAAATCCCCTGTAAAAACCATTCAGGAGTATGTGAATGATAATGATTTTATAGGATTTACGCCTGAAGAATATAACCGTCAGCTAGCCGACTCCTCTATACCAGAAGAAAAACGTAGGAATCTGCAAAATCAGATGGTAGCAGCAACCTATCGTTTTTATAAAAATTGCACTCAAGATGCACAAGGACGTATTACATGCCATATAACCTGCGGTAAAGAGATAAATATTTCAGAAGAACTGTTTCAGAGAAAACTAAAGGATATGCAGGAAACCAATAAGTTTGTGGAAAAACACTTGAAAGCTGGCACGAAATATCGCGTAGGAAAGTTAGATGAACACTATTTAAATAGTCTTCTAAATTATACGGAGAAAGAGGAAAAATAATACAGAAATCTTAAGAATACTTCAAGCCATTAGTTTCTTCTTATTTCCCCAGTTCTACCTTCACTTCCTGAATGTTACGAAGCTCATCGCTGAAGTTGACTCCAATCTTGTAGACCGTACGGCTGTCCTTGGCAAAAGGTGCGGCATAGCCTTTCTCCCGAATCTGAGCCAGGGCTTCGTCCGCACTGCCGTTCAACTTGAATTCCATGATGTACACATAGTCCTGTGTCTGGAGCACCAGGTCAATCCGACCACGACTGGTGTGGTATTCCACCTGCACGTAGAAGCCCATCAGCTTGAAGATGATGTAGAGGATATTCTGGTAGTGTACTTCGCGATCACGCGCCAGCTCGTATGGAATGTCGGCAAACATGGTCTTCAACCGTTCGAAGAAATCATCTACTTTGCCCGCCATTACTTCCTCCACAAAGCACTGAATCTGGTAGGGTGACTTGCTTACGCTTACCGATGCATAGTTGGGCAGCAGGAACTTGAAGAACCCTTGTTCCACTTCACGGTTGGGGAAGCCTAACGTGTAGTTCTCGAACATCTTGTTGTAACCCTTGATGGTGAGGTAGCCGCTCTGGTAGATAACCGGAATCGGGTCGGTAGAGGCCGTATCGATGCTGTCGAGCACCGGCTGACTGGTGACGATGTGTTCCAGTTCTTCTATCGGATAGTGGTGGAGCTTGAGCAGTTCGACGAGGTAGGTCGGTGTGCCTGTCTCAAACCAGTAGCTGCCGAACTTTTTCTTCGCAAACGTATTGAGCAGACTGAAAGGATTGTACATGCCCACGGCATTTTCCGTGAAGTGATAACCGTCATAATTGGATTTCAACTCTGCACAAGTATCTTCATAAGTCAGGCCTGTGGCTGTAGCCAGCGCATGAATGTCTTCCTCAAAATACGCATGGATTTCCTTTTCGCTGATACCGCAGATTTCCACGTAGCGGTCGTCCATGGAGATGTCCATCAGGTTGTTCAAATCGCTGAACACGCTGACCTTGCCGAACTTGGTCACTCCCGTGAGCAGGGCAAAGCGGATGCACCCGTCCATGGATTTCAAAGCTCCGTAGAAGGCTTTCAGGGTACTGCGGTATTCGTTCTGCAAGGCTTCATTGCCGATGGCCTGAAGCATGGGCTTGTCGTACTCATCGATGAGAATCACCACACGGCGGCCTGTTTGCTCGCAGGCGCGGCGGATGATACCCTGGAAACGAAGGGAAAGGCTTGTCTCACTTTCCCGTGCGCCATATCGGCTTTCCCAGGTACATAAATTGTCATTCAAAATACTGGTCAGCGATTCCGGTGTATCGTATTTCTGTGTATTCAAATCCAGGTGCAGAACCGGATATACCGTCCAGTCCTTCTCCAGTTTCTCCAGTGCCAGTCCCTTGAAAAGCTCTTTCTTTCCTTGTGAGTAGGCTTCAATTGTCGACAGAAGCAGGCTCTTGCCGAAGCGTCGCGGACGGCTCAGAAAATAGTATTTATTTGTATTAAACAATTCATATATCTGTGCAGTTTTGTCCACATACACATAACCATCATGTATCAGACCTTCAAAGTTCTGTACTCCTACCGGATATAGCTTGCTCATAACCACTGGATTTTGATTCTACTGCGAATGTAGCAATTTTCAGCGAACATTCAAACAGAAAAAGAATAGGAATCTGAAAATTAGATGGATAATCACTCGTTCTTTACAGTCATAATTACTATCTTTGTATAAAGTCATATTGCGGCTTCGGTTCAATAACTATTCAGAAAACTGAGCAATGGAAGTACACAGAATAATAAACGCCATTTTTAAGATTCTTCTTAATCTCCTGCTCTTCATGATGGCTGGCGTAGCAATCATGAATGTATTTATGAGCAACTGTACAACAAGACAAATCTGCTATCAGCTACTGATAGCCATTCTATGTATCGCAACGATTTTCTGCAAGAAATACAGATATATCGGTCTATCCATCATCTTGGTATTGATGTTTATTGCTTATCTTGCCACTAAATAATAACCGTAATGGGAACATTAGGATGCATCCACGACATGATGCGGAGGGACAAAGAAAACAGGGAACTCCGTCGGCGCAATCGGGAGCGTATGAAGGAAACGCGTCGGCGAATGACCGAATGCCGGCACACGGAGATACCTCCTACACTTTCCGTGGAAAAGCTGGAGAAGATACAAAAACAGACACAAGAGAAAGAACAAGCGGATCAAAGCCGAGCCTTTAAAATCAAACTGATTCTAGGGTCAGTCATACTTGTCCTTCTGCTGTTATGCGGACTCTTGCTCTGAAGCACATAATGAGAAAAACAGTCTCCACAAGACATAGAAACACGGACAAAAACCAATTTTTATACCTTTTGAAGTGAAAACTACACATTTTTCTCCGTTAGAAGCCCTACTTTTGTTTGCGTAAACATGTTGATTGATTCTTTTTAAATTCATTTTATCCATGAAAAACAAACTATGGCATTTAACAGGAATGATAATAGGAGCCTTTCTGCTCATTCCAAGCATTACATTTTCTCAGACTGTAAAAAGTGACCAGCCCTGGTCGGTAAGAATGGCTGAGTCGGAACTTATACGATGGCCCGAGGCCTGGCAACTGGATTTCCAAAAGCAAATGAAATGGGACTATTGTCACGGTCTGGAATTACAGGCTATGCTGGATGTGTACGACCGTTATGGTGACAAACGTTTCTATGAATATGCCCTCACTTATGCCGATACGATGGTCAATGCCGATGGCAGCATCAAAAAATACAAACTGGAAGAATACAGCCTGGACCGTGTAAATTCAGGAAAGTTCCTGTTCCGCATTTACGAACAAACAAAAGAAGAAAAATACAAAAAAGCACTGGCCATGCTCCGGAAACAGTTGGACACCCATCCACGCAATGCCGACGGGGGCTTCTGGCACAAAAAAATCTATCCCCATCAAGTATGGCTGGACGGTATCTATATGGGAGCACCCTTCTATGCTGAATACGCATTCCGTAACACCGAGGTCAATGCCTATCAGGACGTAATCAACCAGTTTCTTATGGCTGCACGGCACACCTATGACCCTCAAACGGACCTTTACCGCCATGCCTGCGACGTGAGCCGCCAAGAGCGGTGGGCTAACCCCGTAACCGGACAATCCCAACACAGCTGGGGACGTGCGCTGGGATGGTATGCAATGGCATTTGTAGATGCACTGGAATTTATTCCGGAACATGAAGCTGGAAGAGATTCCATGTTGATTATTTACAATAAAGTTGCAGAACAGATTAAACGCCTGCAGGACAAAAAAACAGGATTATGGTATCAGGTACTCGACCGTAGTGGTGATCCGGGCAATTACCTGGAATCTTCTTGTTCTGCCATGTTTGTATATTCTCTTCTGAAAGGAGTTCAAAAAGGCTACATTGACCAGTCTTACCTGAAAGTGGCAGAAAAAGGCTACAAAGGCATTCTGAAACATTTCATCAAAGTGGACCACAACGGAATGGTCAGCATTACCAAGGTTTGTGCCGTAGCCGGACTGGGAGGTAAGAACTACCGTATGGGAGATTATGATTACTATATCCATGAACTTGTAAGAGACAATGACCCGAAAGCCGTGGCACCCTTTATCATGGCCAGTCTGGAATGGGAACACCTGCAAGATATGAAAGCATTGCTTCACCAGAAATAAAAGCATTTTTACAGTCAAATTATGAAAACAAAATTCGTCTTTATAATCAGCCTGTTTCTCCTGCTGACAGCTTTTACCTCCGAGAAACAGGTCATTACAATCTTTACCATCGGTGATTCCACAATGGCCAACAAGAAACTGGACGGGGGCAATCCCGAACGCGGATGGGGACAAATGCTGTCACGTTATTTTTCAAGTGACGTTGTAATAGACAACCATGCAGTCAATGGACGCAGCTCGAAAAGTTTCATTGATGAAGGACGCTGGGATGCAGTCCTGAAAAAGCTCAAACCGGGAGATTACGTCTTCATCCAGTTCGGCCATAACGATGAGAAGCCCGACCAGGAACGGCATACCGACCCCGGCACGACGTTCGATGCAAACCTAAAACGGTTTGTCACAGAGGCACGTGCCAAAGGAGGCATTCCGGTGCTGTTCAACTCCATTGTCCGCCGCAACTTCGGCAAAGGGGACGCTGATGCCGTGGCGAAGGCCATCATTCAGGATGATTCGCGTGAAAACGCGACCCAGCAGGCAAAAGATACGATCGGTTCAGATGCCCGCCTCATCGATACCCATGGAGCCTATCTGGATTCTCCCCGAAACGTAGCCCGGGAATTGAATGTACCGTTCATCGATTTAAACAAGCTGACTCATGAAGTAGTGGAAGGCATGGGACCTGAAGATTCAAAGAAACTGTATGTCTGGGTAGCACCGAATACCGTAGCTGCCCTTCCTAAAGGCCGTCAGGACAATACCCATCTGAATGTATATGGAGCAAGCATTGTGGCAGAACTGGCCGCAAAAGCTGTCACGGAAGTTGTGCCAGCCCTCAAGCCTTACCTCAGACATTATGATCTGGTGGTGGCAAAAGATGGTTCTGGTGATTTCTTTTCCGTACAGGAGGCTATCAACGCCGTAGCTGATTTCCGAAAAGGAAAACGTACCACCATATTAGTCAGAAAAGGAGTCTACAAGGAAAAAATAGTCATTCCAGAAAGCAAACAACACATCTCCCTCATCGGAGAAGAGGGAGCGGTACTTTCGTATGATGACTATGCTCGGAAATTAAATCGGTTCGGAGAAGAAAAAGGGACTTCCGGTTCTGCTTCATGTTACATTTACGGTCCCGACTTTTACGCCGAAAATATCACGTTTGAGAATACCGCCGGACCCGTAGGGCAAGCCGTGGCCTGCTTTGTAAGTGCCGATCGGGTATATTTCAAGAAATGCCGTTTCTTGGGTTTCCAGGACACGCTTTATACCTATCGGAAAGGCAGCCGGCAATATTATGAGGATTGCTATATTCAGGGAACAGTAGACTTTATCTTTGGTTGGTCTGTGGCCGTATTCAATCGCTGCCACATTCACAGTCTAGGAAAAGGATACGTAGCCGCACCTTCTACCGACCAGCATCAGGCATATGGTTATGTATTCTACGATTGCCGGCTGACCGCAGATGAAGGAGTGGAAAAGGTGTATCTTGCCCGTCCGTGGCGACCTTATGCAAAAGCGGTATTCATCCGCTGTAATTTGGGGAAACACATTGCCCCCGAAGGTTGGAACAACTGGCGGAATCCAGCTAATGAGAAGACCGCTTTCTTTGCAGAGTACCAAAGTACAGGCGAAGGAGCCAGTCAGGCACAACGTGTACCGTATGCTCACCAGTTGAAAGACCTGAAAGAGTATGACATGGAGCACATCCTGGCTGGGGAAGACGGTTGGAACCCTGTCAAGAATGGAAACGCCCTGTTGTCTGTCACACGCTAACCCTCTACTCCTCTGATACCATGAAGACAAGATTTATTTTATGTTGTCTGATTTTGTTCCATTCTATTGGCCTTCTGGCAGAGAACTATCCTTACCGGAGTGACGTACTTTGGGTAACGGAACCTGACCATTGCGACTGGATTTATCACACAGGCGAACAGGCAAAGATAGAGGTGCGGCTTTATCAATACGGTATGCCACAAGACGGAATCAAAGTAAATTACGAATTGGCAGATGACTTAATGCCTGCAGACTCACACGGAAGCGTAACACTGCAAAACGGACGAGCCTTCATCAAGGCAGGTACTATGAAAGAGCCCGGGTTCCGGGACTGCCGGCTGACAGCCCATCTTCAAGGAAAGACCTATCGCCACCATATCAAGATTGGGTTCTCACCGGAACAAATCCGGCCTTATACACAAAAGCCAGCCGACTTTGAAGCTTTTTGGGATGAGAATATAAAAGAGGCTTCCGCCTTCCCTCTAAGCTATACGATGAGTCCGGTCAAGGAACTCTGCACCGAAAAAGTAGACTGTTATCTGGTGAAATTGCAACTCAACCGCAAGGGACAGGCTATTTATGGCTATCTGTTCTATCCGAAAGGAGCAACTTCAAAGAGCTGTCCGGTAGTACTCTGTCCTCCCGGAGCAGGCATAAAAACCATTAAAAACCCGCTGCGCCATGCATTTTATGCCGAGCAGGGATTTATTCGGTTTGAATTCGAAATACACGGCCTCAACCCTACGTGGTCTGAGGAAATGTTCCAAGAAATCAGCCGTGCTTTCAACGGAGCTGAAAACGGTTATCTGACCTATGGTCTAGACAGACGAGACAATTATTACATGAAGCGGGTATACCTGGCCTGCATGCGCTGTATTGACTTTCTGACTTCCCTGCCCGAGTGGGACGGAAAGAATGTCATCGTACAAGGAGCAAGCCAAGGCGGTGCTTTGGCACTTGTGACTGCGGCCCTCGACAAGCGGGTAACCTTATGTGCCGCCAGCCATCCTGCATTAAGTGACATGGCAGCTTACCGTGCCGGACAAGCAGACGGATACCCACACTTTTCTAAAATCAAAGGAATGGATACCCCAGAAAAAAGAAAGACCATGGCCTATTACGATGTCATTAATTTTGCACGGCAAATCACAGTGCCAGCCTTTCTCACATGGGGATTCAACGATAATACCTGTCCTCCGACAACGAGTTATGCAGTGTATAACACGCTGACATGTCCTAAAGAAGCCCTGATTACTCCGGTCAACGAACACTGGACGTCGGACACAACAGAACATGCCATTCTGGAATGGATAGAAAAAAATCTACAATAATCCTTCCTATTAGCCCCCTGAAGCTATTTTTAGGGGGCTAAAGATATTTATTACCCCGTTTTTTCTATCTTTGCAATATATAAAGAAGATATTATGAAAATAAAATTCATCTGTTTATTTCTCGCCATACTGAATATCATCCATGTGCAAGCACAACAAGAATGCGTACTGACACACTATTCATCAGAAGACGGCTTATCAGAAAACACAGTCATGGACATTCTTCAGGATGACAAAGGAAATATGTGGTTCTCCACATGGAACGGAATCAACAAGTTCGACGGGTATACCTTCCACACATATAAGGGCAATCTGGATAACCAGACAATATTAGGCAGCAACCGTATAGACTGCATGAGAATGGACACACAAGGGTATATCTGGCTACAGACTTACGATGAAAATGTGTTCCGTTTCAATCCTCGCACTGAACTGTTTGAAAAGATTCCAGCCCCGGGGGAAGCAGGAAACGGAATTCATATATCTTCCATCAAAGTTCTTCCCAACGGACACACCTGGCTGTTGACACATAAGGAAGGAGCCATACGGGTTACAACAGACTCCTTATCGGGACAAGTGAAGACAGATTATTACTCTCCGAAATCAGGGAAATATCCGATAACTACCGTATATAACTTATTCGTATCGGAAGGGAATGAATGGATTTTATCCGACAACGGACTGGGATGCATTCCGTCCGGACAGTCAATACCCCAATTTTACTTCCGAGACGCAGACAGAGAACAGTTCTACGTAGCCAAAGAAGTCAACGACCAGCTCTTTTTCGGAGCTGCACAAGGTAGTATGTGGAAATACCAAAAATCCACAAAAAAATTCTCTCCTATCAAACTGCCTGCATCTTCCAGCGTATGCGGCATTGAATACCTCAAGAAGCTGAAACAGGTAGTGATTGCCACGGTTTCCGACGGTTTTTTCCTGTATCACACAGAAAATGGCGGTATACAGCACTTCCCGCCTTCTCTTTTATTGAAGGCTCCAGTAAAATCGATATTCATGGATTCCACCGGAGAAATCTGGTTTGAACAAAATATCGTGGGAGAAGTGGCCCATTTCAACCCCTATCATAAAACTGTCAAATGCGAGAAAGTGTATGTAGAACCTACGTACACAGACAGGTCACGCCCAGCATTCCACATTCACGAAGACAAGGCTGGACAGTTGTGGGTGCATCCTTACGGAGGCGGTTTTTCTTATTTTGACAGGCAACACAACTGCTTACGTCCGTTTTACAACAGCATGACAGGAAACGACTGGCGGTTCTCCAACAAGATTCACTCGGCTTTTTCCGACAAACAAGGTAATTTGTGGATGGGTACGCACTCCAAAGGATTGGAGAAAGCTACTTTCCGGACCGAGCATTTCAAGCTAAGAATTCCGGTAGATATGCCTTATGAATCGCTGAGCAATGAAGTCCGTGCCATTTTTGACGATGAAAAAGGATTTTTATGGATTGGACTGAAGGATGGAATGTTGCGCGTGTATGACAAAGCCAATCGGGAAATAGGCTATCTCACCGAAACAGGAAAAATCTCGCATCAGGGTACTCCACTGGCCGGCAATGTATACCACCTTCTGAAAGACAGTAAAGGTATCTTATGGATTGCCACTAAAGGAGCCGGACTGATTAAGGCCGAACCCACTAAAGACCCGCTTCAATTCAAACTGACAAAATTCCGCTACAACCCGAACGATGTATACAGTCTGTCGGACAACAATCTTTATTGTGTATATGAAGACATTACCGGACGAATATGGGTGGTAACTTTCTCCAACGGTATCAACTACATCACTGAAAATGAGAAAGGAGAAACACAGTTTATCAATCACCGAAACCGTCTGACCCACTACCCTACCGACTACTGCAACAAAGTCCGCTGCATCACCGGTGACTCCAAAGGAAGATTGTGGATTGGTACAACACACGGTTTGCTAATGACTCATGTCAAATTCACCCGCCCCGAAGATGTTCAGTTCAAGCATTATTTTTGTTCTTCCGAGAACCAGCATACACTGAGCAATAATGACATCTACTGGATAGAGGTCACACAAAACGACGAGCTTTTCATGGCCACTTTTGGCGGAGGGCTGAACAAACTTATTGACATAGACACCGACGGGAAAGCCCGTTTTAAATCGTACACTGAGTATGACGGCCTTCCTTCGGATATCCTGATGTCTATCAGTGAAGACAAACACGGGCATTTATGGATTGGTACTGAAAACGGACTGAGCAAGTTCTCTCCCAAAGAGGAAAGATTTGAAAACTTCCGGTACCGGTTTCGGGGATACAACCTCCGCTTCTGTGAAGCCTCCTCCGCTTGTCTGTCCAACGGAGACATGATGTTTGGCACCAATAACGGTGTATTACAGTTTACACCAGACTCCATCAAGAAAAGTGACTATGTACCGCAACTGATATTTTCACAGCTATTGCTCGCCAATAAGACGGTAACTCCAAGAGAGCACTCTGTCCTGCAATGTGCCCTCGACTATATGAATGAGCTGATTCTGTCGCACAAGGAGAATATCTTTACCATCCAGTATGCGGCCCTCGATTATACGGCTCCCAACGACATACAGTATGCTTATATGCTCGATGGTTTTGAAAGCAACTGGAACTACGTCGGTAAACAGCGGATGGCCACTTACACCAATCTGCCGAAGGGAGAATATGTGTTTAAAGTCAGATCGACCAATGCCGACGGGGTATGGACCGACAACATACGTACCCTTCGTATCACCGTGCTTCCTTCGTTCTGGGAAACCCCGTGGGCATACCTGCTGTATGTGCTTGCACTGCTGCTCGTAGTCTTCATTGCGGTCTATATTTTATCTACTATCTACCGCCTGAAGCACAGAGTGGCCATGGAACATCAGCTCACCGACATGAAACTGCGCTTCTTTACCGACATTTCTCACGAACTGCGCACCCCACTTACCCTGATTTCCGCTCCTTTGGAATACATCATGGGACGCAAGGAACTGTCACAAGAGATGAAAGAACAGCTGACGGTGGTAGACAGAAACACCAAACGAATGCTGAGACTGGTCAATCAGATTCTGGACTTCCGGAAGATTCAGAATAAAAAAATGAAAATGGTTGTGCAGCAAACTGACATCGTGCCCTACACCCGCAGCATCATGGACAATTTTGAGGCCTTGGCCAAAGAACACCACATGCAGTTTGTTTTTGAGACTAATAAAGAACATATCTTCCTGTGGATAGATGCCGACAAGTTTGAAAAAATAGTATATAACCTGCTGTCGAATTCCTTTAAATATACCCCCGACGGTAAAAGAATCAAAGTGACCCTTACCGAGAACCTGGACAGTGTGTCTGTCTCTGTAGAAGACCAGGGAATAGGTATTACAGAAAACAAGAAGAAAGTACTTTTTGTACGCTTCGAAAATCATGTAGACTCCAAAATCTTCAAACAAATGAGTACCGGAATCGGACTTTCACTCGTAAAAGATTTTGTAGACATGCATCACGCCTCTATTTCCGTCTGGAGCAAGGTCAATGAAGGAAGTTGCTTCAAAATTGATTTTCTGAAAGGGAAATCACATTACGGCGATAAAGTGGAATTTGTCTTAGACGATATGGTCACTTCAGAACCGCAAGTTCAAGCTGTGGAAGAAAACACACCAGCCACTAACGTTCCTGCCCCTGAAGAAGAAAACGATATTCAGAAAGACACTATGCTTCTGGTAGAAGATAATGTGGAATTGAGAGGTTTCCTACGCACAATTTTCGCAAATGAATACCATGTAATAGAAGCCGTGAACGGATCCGATGGATTAGAGAAAGCTTTGAAACTGATACCCGACATCATCATCAGCGATGTCATGATGCCGGTAAAAGACGGATTTGAGATGATGCAAGATTTAAGGAATGAACTCACTACGAGTCATATACCTCTCATCTTGCTGACTGCCAAAACGGCCATTGAGAGCAAACTGGAAGGACTGGAATATGGAGCCGACGATTATATCACCAAACCTTTCAGCGCCACTTACCTGAAAGCACGGGTGAAGAACATTCTGATAAAACGTAAAAAGCTGCAAGAAATATTCCGTGAGAAACTGATGGACAGTCCGTCTAAACCTGATACGGGAAACGAAACTCCTTCAGAAAAAATACCCGAAATGTCGCCGTCCGACCAAAAGTTCATGAACAAGCTGATGGAGCTTATGGAAGCCAATCTGGACAACGGAAACCTGATTGTAGACGACCTGGTAAAAGAAATGGCTGTCAGCCGTTCCGTCTTCTTCAAAAAGCTGAAATCACTGACAGGATTTGCTCCCGTAGAATTTATCCGTGAAGTGAGAATCAACCGAGCTGTACAGCTGATTGATACGGGCGAGTACTCCATCACACAGATTTCTTACATGGTAGGAATCAACGACCCGCGGTATTTCAGCAAATGTTTCAAACAGAAAATGGGCATGACTCCGAGCGAGTACCGTGACAGCAAGGGAAATGGACATACTGGTCAGTAAAGGAATACACTGTTATTCTATAAATAAAATCCGGAAAAGACTGGTAGACCTTTTCCGGATTTCGTATGTTTAAAGTATCACACCCGTTTTAAAGATTGAAATCTCCCGGTAATTGTTTTCCTCGTTTTTAGTCCGTTTGCCAGAACAAATTTCCATCACAAAACGGAAAAACTCTGCCTGCACATCCTGCATCGACACTCCTTCTGCTATGACACCGGCATTGAAATCCATCCACCGTTGCTTATGCTGATAAAGCAAAGAATTCGTTGACACCTTCAACGTAGGTACAAAGGTACCGAAGGGCGTACCACGCCCGGTAGTAAACAATACCAAATGACACCCCGATGCCGCCAATGCCGTACTTGCCACCAAGTCATTGCCCGGCGCACTAAGCAGATTCAAGCCAGAGGTACAAATACGGTCACCATACTCCATTACATCCATCACGGCACTGCTTCCCGACTTCTGCGTGCAACCCAATGATTTTTCTTCCAAGGTAGAAATACCTCCCGCCTTATTTCCCGGAGAAGGATTTTCATAAATCACCTGTCCGTTGCGAATAAAATAATTCTTGAAATTATTAATAAGACTGACAGTCTTGTCAAATACTTCCCGATTGACGCAACGCCCCATCAGAATTGTTTCCGCGCCAAACATTTCGGGCACCTCTGTCAAGACACATGTACCTCCACAAGCTATCAGCTGGTCAGAGAAACGTCCCAGCAACGGATTTCCCGTGATGCCGGAGAATCCATCCGACCCGCCGCATTTCAGACCTATTTTCAGTTTCGATACCGGGATATCCACCCGCTTGTCCTGCTTCACTGTTTCATACAAATCCGACAGGATTTGGAGTCCGGCCGCAATCTCATCATCGACTTTCTGACACTCCATAAACTTGATACGGTCTGCATCGTAATTGCCTAAAAGTGTTTTCAAGGCAGCCACCTGATTATTCTCGCAACCTAATCCCAGTACAAGTACTCCTCCCGCATTGGGATGCAGAATGATGTCGCGCAGGATTTTACGCGTATTTTCATGGTCATCCGAGAGCTGTGAACATCCCCAGGTATGGGTAAAGGCATGTATACCTTCAAAACCCTCGGTGCCAGGCTCAGCCATTGCCACTTTTTCATTGAACAGTTTCACCAATTCATTGGCAACCCCGTTGACACATCCCACCGTGGGGACTATCCAGATTTCATTACGTATGCCGGCCTCTCCATTCTTCCGTTCATAGCCACGGAAAGAAAGGCTCTTGTCTCCCTTCATGGAAGGAATCTCCACCGGAGTGTAAGAATAATCCTTGATTTCTCCCAAAAGCGTCTTGAGATATTTCTCATTAATCAAAGTACCGGCCGGTCTGTCCGCCTTCAGGGCACCAATCGAGAAGCCATACTTTACCACTACATCTCCCGCCTTCAAATCGGCCAAGGCAATTTTATGTCCGGCAGGAATATCCTCTTTCAACACCACAGCAACACCATCTGCAGAAACTACCGTTCCTGTCTGCAAGTCAGCCAGTGCCACCGCCACATTATCGGCAGGGTGTATATGCAAAAAATTCTCCATTTTCTCTTTTTCTTTATTTCTGTCCATCAATCAGCCTACATAAGCCTTTACCACCTGATACATGCCTTTATCACAAATATCAGTCAGCATCTCTGTGACCAGCTGAGTAAGTCCGGGTATCTCATTCAAATCTTCTCCCCAGATAAACTCAGCACCCAGCACCTGACGAACTACCTCGCCCAGATTTTCAGCTTTCCAGGCAGACTTTACAAACTCCATGATTTCTGGCGCATCATTGGGTACGATTTCTGCTCCATCTGCCCGGCAGCCTCCTTTATAATACACAATCAATGCCGCCAGTCCCAGCACAATACCATAAGGAAGTGTCCCTTTCCGCCTATAATACTCCTTTACAGAAGGGAGATCTCTCGCCGTAAATTTCGGGAAAGCATTCAGCATGATGGAAGTCACCTGATGGTCTACGAACGGATTCTCAAAACGTTCGATGACACTAACCGCAAAAGCTTTCAGCTCGTCTTCCGGAAGAGAAAGTGTCTGCATCAGTTCCTCATTCATCACCTTACGGATATATTTCCCTACCACCGCATCCTGACAAGCATCACGCACAATGTCAATGCCGGAAAGATAAGCTATCGGAGAAAGAATGGTGTGCGTACCGTTCAGCAAAGTCACTTTCCGTTCGTGATACGGCTTTTCCGAAGGAACGAACAATACATTCAATCCTGCCTTGCTGGCCGGAAACTCATTTTCCACACACTGCGGAGCCTCGATAACCCACAAATGAAAGGCTTCTCCCTGCACGACGAGGTTGTCATCGTAACCTAAATGTTCCTTTATGCTGTCAATCGTCTTTCTTGGGAAACCCGGAACGATACGGTCTACCAGCGTAGCATATACTCCACAGGCTGTTTCAAACCAAGACTTAAATTCCTCTTCCAACTGCCAGAGTTCAATATACTGATAGATGGTTTCCTTCAACTTATGCCCGTTCAGGAAAATCAGCTCACACGGGAAAATAATCAGCCCCTTGTCTGCCGCTCCATGGAAGAACTTATAACGGTGATACAACAACTGTGTCAGTTTGGCCGGATAAGAAGCCGGAGGAGTATCTTCCAACCGGCAAGCCGGATCGAACGTAATGCCAGCCTCTGTCGTATTAGAGATGACAAAACGGATTTCAGGTTGCTCGGCCAAAGCCAGATATGATGCATATTCCTTGTAAGGATTCAGGCAACGGCTAATGACATCAATCATCCGATAAGAATTAATAACCTCCCCTTTTTCCAATCCCTGCAAATTAACATGATATAATCCATCCTGCTGGTTAATCATATCAATCATACCTTTTTCAATAGGCTGCACAACAACTACATTTCCATTAAAATCTGTCTTTTCATTCATGTTCGAGATAATCCAATCGACAAAGCATCTCAAGAAATTTCCTTCTCCAAACTGAATGACCTTTTCCGGACGAACCGTTTTTACTGCTGTTTCACTATTTAATTTCTTCATGATGATAATAGTATTTATGATTCATATAGGAGCAAAATTAGAGAGATAGGACAAGAAAGATGTGTAATAATCGTTTATAGAATCGTATTTTTTGTTCTATCCCCGGCCATACTCTGCCATTCCACATCCTTTATGAAAAAGCGCCTCAGGAAACATTACTGTTATCCTGAAGCGCTACAAATGAAACCTTATTTTTAACCAATCTCACATGACGAATCTGACCTTTCTTGTCATTCTATCATCATTCTTGATAAGTCTTTCCATTTACCGTTACATGCTTCGATTTTTTTACCTGAAGCATTTCTCCTTCCGACTCTACTACTGTATTCTCGATAGTGACATTTTCAGCCTGACTGATTTCAATGCCTTTTTCAGCACGGCTGACAGTCACATCCTTTATGTGTACATTCCGAATTGGCATTTCAGGAAGTCCGTTAAAAAACATGGCACGTCCCACTCCCCTAGCCGTCACATTCGATATGTAAATGTCACGGAACGCAGGCGTTTCTTCCGTTACAGGAGGGACCTCAGCCTTCATCCGGCCAGCAAGTTCCTCAGCTGTTTCTTCGCCTGCCGCCTTGCCTCCATAGAACAGGTCGAACAGCAAAGCCTCATGAGGAATGTCTATCATATTAATATTGTGGATATAGATATTCTCCACTACTCCTCCACGGCCTCTTGTGCTCTTAAACCGCAAACCGACATCCGTTCCAAGGAAGGTACAGTCGGACACATAAATATTTTTTACACCACCCGACATTTCACTTCCTACCACAAAGCCGCCATGTCCATGCAACACCACATTGTTTTTCACAATGACATTCTGACAAGGTTCACCGCGTCTGCGTCCATCCTCATCCTTTCCTGACTTGATACAAATGGCATCATCTCCGGCATCAAACACATTGTTTATGACCAGCGCATTGGTACACGACTCCAGGTCAAGTGCATCTCCATTCTGAGAATACCAGGGATTGAACACTTTTACCCCGTCAATCGTAATATGTTCGCACGAAAGAGGGTGCAGACACCAGCTGGGCGAGTTCTTGAACGTAACTCCCTCCAGCAACACTTTCTTGCATTTTGCCAGACTTAAAAGCACCGGACGCAACCAAGGGCGAATCTCATTCCATTGCTCTTCCGTTTCTATGCCCTCTGGATTATTGAATTCCTTGCAAGCTTTAGCCCCCTTCAAGGAACCCTCGGTGGGATACCATATATTATTTTCTACCACTCCCCCGGAGGCCAGCAACGATTTCCATTGCGATTCGGTCATCTTTCCTTTCTTTACCGGACGCCAGTTGTCACCAGCACCGTCAAAGACTCCATGTCCGGTAATCGCTATATTCTCCGCATTGACAGCAGAAACAGGAGACTGGCAACGACGTGTTTCCAACCCCTCAAACGAGGTTTCAATAATGGGATAATCATTGAAATTATCCGAAAACAAAATCAGGGCATTCTCTTCCGTATAAAGATTGACATTGCTTTGTAACTCTATCGGTCCGGTCAGCCACAAACCCTGCGGAACAATCACTTTACCACCTCCCTGAGAACTTACCTCCAAAATGGCCTTGTTAATGGCTTCCGTGTTCAGGGTCTTCCCATCTGCCACTGCACCAAAATCCTTAATATTCACCTCATAATCAGGAAATACAGGACGTATCACACGTGGCATTTCAAAAGGAAGCTGACTATACAAGCAAGAGTCCGTACCTTCATCATGCTCTACCGATTTTCCGCTCGTGGTGCATGCATAAGAAAAAATACCCAAAGCCAGTACAGATAAACTTCTAACCAAACTATTCATTCTTGCTACTTGATTTTAAGTGATAACGTATTTATTTCTTCAAAACTTCCTGCGGATAAAGATGTTCCACAAGCCCATTCAAATACACTTCCAGATTAGTATAAGAAGCACTCAGGTTATAAGCTACACCATCATTTCCATTGTCAGGATCCAATCCATGTGCTTTTTCCCATTCATCAGGCATACCATCACCATCCGTGTCGACAGGTGCTGTAGTCTGCTTGTACTCTCCCCATCCTCCTACATCGGCAGGGCGATCTATCATACCGTTGGTACTTCCATGTGATCCTTCATAAGTATACGTTCCCTTACGCACCTCTTCCGCAATGCGCTTGTCGTGTGCATCGCGAGCATAAGAAGCACCGGCAAGGTTCAATACAGATTCATAGGCATCCCATGTAGACTGCAAAGAAGTATGTTCCGCTATCTCAAAGGGCTTGTTGTAGAGGACCTCATTTACAGGAGCAAATTCCTTCTTAATGATTAAACCTGCCGCATTGTCCTTGTTGACTACCATTATATCCTTACGCTGTTTCTCCGTAAGCTTGTCACAGGTAGGATCAATGTAATTTCCTCCAAAATAGAACAAACCGTGCGTACCTGCCGCATTATTGTTCTTACCGTCATCGGCATAAGCCGTAAACAAGCGCTTGTAAGAAGACTTTGTTGCTGTGAAGGGCCCCGGCTTATAGTAGTTATTAATGAAGTTGTATTCTCCACCCTCACCGGCATAAGCACCGTCGCTACCGTAATTGTAGATTACATTATTAAACAGTTCCACCTTTTCCTCTTCAGGCTTTCCGGTATAACGGCTTCCGCACAATCGCGGTGTACGGTTGGTGTGATGTGCCAGCAGATTATGATGGAACGAAGCTTTCTGACCACCCCATATTCCTCCATATCCATGCGCTCCCTTCTCATGAATGGAGTTAGCCAGACTCTCACTGATAACACACCATTGAAGCGTGAAATTACTGTTGTTATAAAACGTAGCACACTCATCGGTACTCCAGCTAATGGAACAATGGTCTATGATGATATTCTTATGGTTCTTGAAACCATTCATGGCATCATCTCCTTTCTGTTTAATGTCATCTCCCATTCGCGAACGAATAAACCGCACAATTACATTGTCTGCCTGAACAGCAAAGGTATAATTCTTCAGACAGATACCATCTCCCGGAGCCGTTTGTCCGGCAATAGTCAAATCACCGTTATTGATTTTCAATGGCGACTGAAGCTCGATAATGCCGCTCACTGCAAACACAATGGTACGAGGACCTTTCTTCTTCTGAATAGCCCAGCGGAGCGTACCTTCCGAACCGTCATCCTTCAAGGAATTCACCACCAGGACCTGTCCACCAGCTCCACCGGTGGTATATTTCCCTGCACCATCTGCTCCCGGAAATGCCGGAACCGTTGTCCGGTCCGGTACCGGATAAGAAATCAAATTCCCTGCATGTGCAGCTACTGCACTCATACATATCATGCCACAAATTCCTGCTACTAGAAAATTCTTCATAACTTATTTATTTTATAGGATATAAATCTTCAACCAAACTATTTATATAAACTTCCAGATTAGTATACTCTTTGCTCAGATTATACTTGGCACTGTCATCCGTATTCTTGTCAAGCCCGTGAGCTTCTTCCCAATAATCTGGAATACCATCCTTATCCGTATCCAGCTGGGTAGTTCCAGCAGAATATTCAGGCCAGCCACCTACATCGCTCGCACTGTCAATAATACCAAACGTACCGCCATTGCTGCCGTTCGCTGTATAATCTCCGTTACGCACATTGTTTACCACACGTGTGTCCACCGCATCACGTTTGGTGGAAACTCCGGCATAATTCAACACGGCTTCGTAAGCTTCTGCTGCCGTTTGTGTAAACTGATCCGCATCCTGCGAAATCACAAACTCCACTTCCGATCTAATAGAAGCAGGATCATTATCTGGCAAAGGAATCTTCTCCGTGGCATTCGGCTGAAGACCAATCCAGTTATCCTCATTCACAGAAGCAGCCAATGCCTTCATCTCTTCCGTCAAATAAGAGCAAGAGGTATCAAAATAGTTTCCGCTAAGATGGAAAACGCCCCATACTCCTTTTTGGTTATTATTGGTACCATCATCTCCATTGGGCTGAAAAATGCGGTTCACCAAGTCCTTCTTCTGCGCGGTAGAAGGCCCGGGCTTATAATAATTGTTCACAAAGTTATAGCTGCCACCTTCACCTGCATAACCGCCATTTACAGTTCCCCAGTTATAGAACACATTATTACGAAGGTCCACCTTCTCTTTTTCAGGCATGCCGGTATAACGACTGCCACACAAACGCGGCGTACGGCTGCTGTGATGCGCAATCAGGTTATGATGGAAAGTAGCCGGAGAACCTCCCCAGATACCTCCGTAACCATGTGCTCCCTTTCCGTGTACGGAATTGGCCAGACTCTCACTGATAATACACCACTGCATCGTAAAGTTGGTATTATCATAGAAAGAAGCGCATTCATCCGTACTCCAGCTGATGGAGCAGTGATCTATAAGAATATTTTTGTTCTCTTTTCCCCACAGGGCATCTGCTCCGTCGGCCTCCTCTGCCGTCAACTTATCAGAACCCATCCGGCAACGGATAAAACGAACAATTACGTTATCAGCCTTGATTGACACGGGATGCCCTTTCAAGCAGATTCCTCCTCCGGGAGCCGTCTGCCCGGCAATGGTCACATCGCCATTTTTTATATCCAGCTCGCTTTCTAACTCTATCAACCCACCTTTTGCAAACACAATTGTTCTGGCTCCTGTCTGGTTGACAGCCCATCGCAAGGTACCTTCCGTTCCGTCATCTGCCAGCGAAGTTACTGTCAGGACTTTTCCTCCAGCACCTCCAGTGGTATATGCCCCGGCTCCATAAGCTCCAGGAAAGGCAACGATAGACGAACGGTCGGGTGTACCATAATCGGGTAATTCTCCAGACTGGTTTTCTCCGTCTCCATCAGTTGATTCCTCATTATCCGTATCTGCGCCCGAAGAATTCTCATTCTCCGGTTCGTCCGTTACTTGCTTCTCAGAACAAGCAGCACCGCTTGCCGACAAAAGAAAGCCCAGCAACAGATAAGAAATATATCGTTTATGCATGTTTCTATTATTTTCGTTTTTAAGTAAATAAGTTGCCGGAATTTACATTGTCCCGGCAACCTCGGATTCAATCACTCAAACAGCCATATTTATTGACAGACTTCACGGTATAAGTACCGCCATTGGCATTCACCTCGTAGCTGGTTTCCGTGGTCTGACCTACATACACGCCATCTTCGAAGACAAGATAACAGATAGCCTTGTTCTGACCGTCCCAACTCAAAGTCGTTCCATAAATACTAATATTCTCTACGGCCGGCAATTTTTCCGTAGTATAATAAGATTTAGGATCCCATCCGTCATCACCTTTCACCACGTTGTCGTATGTGTAGTTTGCCGCCTCACTTTCCGTCAACACCAGATTCTTCTCATAAGGAACAGAAACTCCACCCACTGTAAAGGAGTTTTTACGTTTGCTTGTATCCACTGCATTTCCATTGGCATCTACTGTGTTATACTCAGCATATAGATAAGGAGATACACTCATATCCAGGTATCCTGCATCTGCAATCTTTATCTTGCAAGTAGTATTTATCCATACAGCAATCGGCTGGTTCTGCCAAGGTCTGCCAAAGTAAGTATTATCATTGGCTTCCGGCACTCCGTCGACAATACAATCACGCATGATATGCCCCCAGGTTGTACCCTCATAATGACTGCCGGCAGTCATTACATTACTACTTGAATACACATTATAAAAAGTAGAATTCTCTACCAGCAGATTACCGTTCCCATACAGATAGTCTGTCTTACCTTCAATCCAGCAATTATCTGCATAGTTACGGTTGTTCAACCCTTTCCAGCTATCACTCTCATTGTTACGAACCCACCATGTATCCTGGAAAGAAACAGCCTTACAGTTATAGAACGAAATACGGTCAGCACGAGTCATCAGCGCATCAGCCTGGCCGTCGCCAAACATACCTCCATACTCAGCCGTACGTGCCCCATAAAGGTTAATGAAAGAAATGTTCTCCGCATGGAAATCGTTCGATTTCACGAGCACCACAGCCTCATTGCTGGAGGTCAAGCCATTCGCCTCGGCAAAAGCAGAATTTTGAGAAGAATAATCCCATCCTACAGGCTGGCTGCCTGATCCATCCCATTTCACACGGCACATCAGTTTCTGAATCTTTGTTTTCTCCACATCCTGACCTATCAAATGGATATAAGGTTTGGTGATAATCAATGCCTCATCATATTCTCCATTAGCTACAAATATCAGATACGGCTGCTCCGATGAACTCGGAGCCTTTTCTATAGCCTCGGCTATGGTAGTGTAATCACCCTTTCCATTATAATCGACTACAGCATCAAAAAGACGTTTTTCCAACTTGATTTCATAGCTCAGGTTCAGACCTTCGTATTTCTGCACTCCATCCATGTCGGTCAAAGCACCCGACGGAATATCCAATGTAAGATGATCTGCCAGAGGCTCTGAATAATGTACTCGAACCACATTGTCAGTGATAATCACACGTATGGCAGAACCGTTTACCGTAATTTCAGTATCAGGTGCCTGACGTACACTCTTGGAGAAAGTCAGTTCTATGGTTCCTTCCGTACTGACATTATCTCCCTGTTCAGGAGTATAAGACAACAGCGTAAGTACGCTGTTGTCTGTTCCGTTCTCATCGTCTTTGCAAGCTCCCACCATCACACTGAAAGCCAAACAAAGAAATAATTTTGATATGATTGATATATACTTCATAAAATCGACTTTTATTGTTATTACTTGTTCCAATACGGGTCACCAAAGTTTTTATAATCAGCCACTTTAACTGTAAAGTCATAAGCTGACGGAGCATTAAACAAGTCTTCATCCGAATATTCAAGAACCTGTTCACCGATGGTAGATTCAAAACTATTGCCTGAAGTAAGGAATACGTTTTCACATTTCTCTATTATACAAGACGATATCTCTTGAGCAAACTTTCTTTTAGTTCCGATTCCTCCAAATATCGTATTAGATATATTAACCTCAAATCCGCCAGCCTGGTTATCAAGTATAGCATAAGTAAAACCATAGAAAGTACAAAAGTCAATTGTCATGCGAATGCTATTTGAGGCTTTATTTTGCAGGAGATACTTTCCTGCAGAATAAGGATAATAAGTACTATTTTTAATAACCACGTTATTTATTACGGAAGCTCCTTCTTGCGTAATCAATCCATAACTACCTATTTCCTTAAAACGGCAATCACTGAACTGTACATTTTCTATCTTGACGGAAGAACCAGAACGTATTCTACATACACCTCTTGTTTCAGAAACATCACAAGATGTAACAGACAAAGAAGTCACATTAGCAGTAATACCATTCAAATCAAAAATATAATTACCTTCGCTACCATTTGAAATCAAGTTCAAATTATACAACTCTACAGCATCCATATTACCTGCAAAACTAAGTCCTTTTGTTTTAAAGGTATATGACTTTACTGAAGTATCATCACCTCCCCACACAAGCAACGAGGTAACACCTGACGGTATTTGAGTTGTAGCATTATTACTTATATCCACATCACCAGCCAATACAACAGCCAGTTTTCCACTATTACCAGCTAAAGCATTATTCCAATCAGAGAGATTAGCAACAGTAACCTGAGTGTAATCACTTGGAATACCCATTTCTGTTTTAAATGTCTGCATAGCACGCACGGTCTTATCACGCATCACTGCCACCGTATAAGTCGTGTTAGGTTCCAATCCTGTCAGTTCAATCTTACCCGATGCAATCTGTTCATCTGTCAGGGAATTATTTGCTTCTTGAGGATATGCACTACCTTCTGCAAAATAATATCCGGTAAGGCGTCCTACAGAAGTATCCCAAGAGAAAGTTGCCGAGTTCTTTGCAACATTACTCATAGTTGACTCAACCATCACTGATTGACTTGTCATTACTTCCATCTCACCACGTAATATGTCACCATTATAAATGTAGAAAGTATAATCCGTCATTGCCAGCAATCCCATCAGCATAACTTTACCGGCAGCCTTTTCCTCGTCAGACAGTTCATAAGTAACCAGTGTACCATCCTGAGTATAGGTGATATGTGTCACCTCCAGACCGGCTTCCCAGGTCAGGGTTACAGACTCGTCAGTAATCTCCGTTTCAGAAGGCTCATTCAGAATCTGTTCCTTATCAGTGGTAAATTTGTAGTCAGGAAGATACACCCAGTTAGACTGCTTATCCTTTGACATTGACTTGATACGGAGATAATATGTTGTCTCACCAAGAAGTCCTGTAATGGTGTAGGGCGACTGGATAATAGAACCATCCTCCCCATACACAATACTGTTTTCTGCCCCCATAGGGATGTCATCGTACAATGAATCCGTAGAGACCTCTATGATATAATATTCTGTATTGACAGTCGCATCCCATTTCACTTCTGCTGAAACAGCTCCTTCTGTCACTGTAAAACTTGACTGCTTTGTTCCAAACAAGCGGTCGAAAGAAGTGTCCACACCCCAGTCGTTCGCATCCGTACACGAAGTAAAGAGCATACCGGAAAGAACTACAGACAGCCCCAAACCATATATATATTTTATAGCTTTCATAAATACCAAACTTTTAAGAATTAATTAGAATATCCGTAGGAATTATACAATACTCCATTCGATGCAGAAATAGTAGTAGAAGCTATCGGCAATAAATAACGATTAATAACCGGTACATTATCACCAATCAGTCCACTTGAAATAGAAGGCAAGTTGGTCTGACTCTGTTTTGGGTCAGAAGTAGTTCTTTCTGATCCCCAGAAGCTCTTTTCGTCATCATAATCACTCGCTGACTTTCCTGCCGGAATTCCTTTCCAGGTTACACTACTTATATCTATAGTAGTTTCAGAATCATCCGTATAGTTAAAATACACCGTTTTGGGATAACCATTAGCTTCATCCTTCATTTGAGTAAGATAATCGCTCTTAAACTGCTTAATCTTATCTGCCAGCAAGTTCCAGCGAATCAGGTCAAACTTACGGAAGCCTTCTCCTGCAAGTTCCCATGCGTTTTCATCTACAATTGCCTTAAAGAAATCATCTTTGTTGTTTGCAATGCCGTTGACATAAGCTTCAGCATCAGCTTTATGCGCATCATCATAAGCACGTGAGTGAACAATCTTAAGAGCAGCACGTGCTGTCAAGCCATTAGCGGAACCTTCGTAGTCGGCATCCGGTCCCCCGGCAAGCTCGTTCATCACCTCTGCATACATAAGCAGAACCTGTGAGTATCTCATGCGGACACAATTAATACCTGTCCTCCATTTATCATTACCTACACTGAGAGCGATTGATATAATATCAGAATTCATCTTACGGACATCCCATTTGCCCACGTATATTCCAAAAGGAGCGTTTCCAAGCATAAATTCCTTCGTTACGTTGTTCTCCTCCTGCAATTGAATGTTGGAGCATGTTATATCACGACGCTGGTCGTTGTCCTTGAATGACCAGAAATAAGGAGCAGTAAGCTTCAGCACTCCGGAACTATTTCTTCCGTATTTCGATGTAAATCCATTGGCACGCACACCCGCTGAATAGCCAAGTTCACTGGTGATACCCATCCCCATCGGAATTTCAAATATATTTTCACGGTATGTTTCATCCAGTTTCAACTGGTTCAGTAAATACCACTCATTCTCGAACGAAGGGTTCAACGAATGCGGTCCTTCCTTGATTATGATTGACAGATGTTCCAGAGCCAGTTTATACATAGCCTCACGGGTCTGTGCATCGCAACGCTGTGTAGGATAAACAGGGTCAGAATAAGCCGCAGTTTCATATCCTTCTTTTGCCGTCTCACGGATAGCCCAACCAGCGCGTGTCAATGCGATATTAGCCAAAAGTGCATGTACATATCCCTTCGTCACACGCTCTGTGGTGTATGAGGAAGTTTTTCCTGCCCATGGTAAAAGCTCAGCAGCTTCCTTAAGGTCTTCTATCAGCTTATCCATGATGACATCTCTGTCAGTCTTTCCCAGATAAGCATTACTTAGGTCTGGATTCGAACTTTCCATTTTCATAGGAATATCTCCAAAGAAACGTATCAAATCGAAATAGACCATGGCACGTATGGTAAGCGCCTCACCCTTGAATCTTCTGATGCTTGTTCCATCCTCTCCCTCATCAGTGAGCAAAGGACTGTTGTTGATACCTTCGATTATGACATTAGCATTTTCTATCATTCCGTACATGGCATCCCAGAGTTTTGCAAGATTGGCCCATCCCGGAGTTACATTATAGTTCATAGCACCTCTTTGGTGAGACGTATTGTATGCCTCAGAACCAAGCCCATCAACCAGCTCACAGTCTGTGTTCAATCCCCATACGATAGGAATATATTGCGAATATGTTTCATCCTGTCCCATGTCGCCATACAACTTGTTTACAGCAAACTCTGTATAGCCTACAGACTCAAACACATTCTGTGTTGGATATTCTGAAGGAGAAGTCTGATCCAAAAAGTCCGAACAGCTTGTTATAAATACCAGTCCTGCAGCCAGGGTTATTGTTTTTATTATATTTCTCATACCTATTAGTTTTAAATTAGAATGTTACATTAATACCTCCCACAATCGTACGGCTCTTAGGATAAGATGCATAGTCCACGCCAGGCGTCATTGCATTACGTTTAGAACTGGTATCCACCTCGGGGTCAGAACCTGAATACTTGGTAAATACCAACAAGTTATAACCGGTTACATACAATCTCACTTTCTGCATGAAACATTTCTTTACCCACGATTTCGGGAATGTATATCCTATAGTCACATTATTCAAGCGCAGGAACGAAGCGTCTTCAACAGCATAATCAGTCAATTGCATCTGGGTTACGGCTGCAGGATTGTAGATAGACGCATTGGCATTTATTTCATTCAGAC
>ENA-OPDJ01000575-OPDJ01000575.1-human-gut-metagenome-genome-assembly--contig:-NODE-575-length-28654-cov-4.494912_pt1 | contig 28654 bp, 25 predicted proteins | sample MGYA00241621_ERZ501505 | MGnify/ENA primary metagenome ERZ501505 (study PRJEB25962, sample SAMEA2042624) | human gut metagenome | biome: human gut; feature: human-associated habitat; material: faeces... | reverse complement strand
TGAATAATATCCATGAAATGAGTTTGTTTAATACATTTCGTAGCTATATTGATATGGAAAGCTATTTCCCGGTGAAATTGGTTCAACATACCGATGTACGAGGTAGTTTCGTCGAGACCGTAAAAATCGGGGTGGGTGGCCAAGTGAGTTTTTCTACCACCGTTCCCGGTGTTACAAGGGGAAATCATTATCACACTCGCAAGATGGAGCGGTTTGTAGTGATTAAGGGAAAAGCGAGAATTCAGCTCCGGAAGGTTGGAACAGACGAAGTACTGGATTATTATCTTAACGGGGAAGAACCGGCTTATGTGGATATGCCGGTGTGGTACACACATAATATATCGAATATCGGCGATGAGATTTTATATGCTCAGTTTTGGATAAACGAATGGTATGATCCTACCGATAGCGATACTTATTTCGAACCGGTAGTGAAAGACGAGTGAAAAATCAAAATATAGATTTATGAAGCGATTGAAAGTCCTTTCGGTAGTAGGGACAAGACCCGAAATAATCAGATTGTCATGTGTATTGCAAAAGTTAGATGCCAGTCCCGCCATAGAGCACGTATTGGTACACACAGGACAAAATTACGATTATGAATTAAACGAAATATTTTTTCAGGATTTAGGTCTACGGAAACCTGATTATTTTTTGAATGCGGCAGGTAATAATGCGACGACGACTGCCGGACAGATATTGATTAATATAGATCCGGTTCTGGAAGAAGTTCGTCCGGATGCATTTCTTGTATTGGGCGACACGAATTCTTGCTTGTGTGCGATAGCGGCTAAGAAACGTCATATCCCTATTTTCCATATGGAGGCCGGAAATCGCTGTTTCGACCAGCGTGTTCCCGAAGAGAGTAATCGTAAGATTGTCGACCATATATCGGATATTAATTTGCCGTACAGCTCTATTGCCCGTGAATATTTGTTGAGCGAGGGAATCCCTTCCGATCGGGTTGTCAAAACCGGAAGCCCCATGTATGAGGTGCTGAACAGGTATTTGCCTCAGATAAATGCCTCGTCTATTTTAGAGAATCTGGGATTGGAGAAGGGCAAATACTTTGTCGTGTCGGCCCATCGGGAAGAGAATATATCGAGCGAACGCAACTTCGGGAATTTGGTTAAGATTTTGAACGACATAGCTCAAACGTATGGTTTTCCCGTGATTGTGTCGACACACCCCCGTACCCGCAAGAAAATAGAAACCGATGGTGTTGACTTTCACTCACTTATACGGTTGATGAAACCGATGGGTTTTAGCGATTATAATAAATTGCAAATTAATGCCAAAACGGTAATCTCGGATAGCGGAACCATTAGCGAAGAGTCGTCTATTCTTAATTTTAAGGCTCTGAATATACGTGAAGCTCACGAGCGTCCCGAGGCGATGGAGGAAGCTTCGGTGATGATGGTAGGGCTTAACCCCGAACGGGTGATGCAGGGTTTGTCCGAATTGCAGAATCAGAATCTCGAAACTCGTAATTTTCGTCCGGTCGCAGACTATTCTATACCGAATGTTAGCGACAAAGTCGTGCGAATTATTCTTTCTTATACCGATTATGTCAAAAGAGTCGTCTGGGGTGAAAGGTAAACGATGCTTGTTTTTGACCAATTATTTTTATCCCGAAGTTTTTCGAGGTAACGATATCGCTTTTGAAATGGTAAAACGAGGATATGAAGTTACTGTAATTACATGTATTCCCAATTATCCTCAGGGCCATTTTTACGAGGGATACGGATTGCGGAGCAGGCGGAAAGAAGTCGTCAATGGAGTAAATGTCATTCGTGTGCCGGTGATTCCTCGTGGAGACGGTAGGGCGATAAGAATGGTGCTCAATTATTTATCGAGTTTATTATTTTCTTGTATATACACATTAAGTATCGTTTGTCGTAAGAGATTCGACTTTATTTTTGTGCAGGAATTGTCCCCGGCATTTATCGGTATACCGGCAGTGCTTGCGAAAAAAATACGACGAATTCCTATTTATTTCTGGTTACTTGATGTTTGGCCAGAAAGTTTGGCTGCCGGAGGTATAACTAATAAATATATCGTTAAAATAGTTGATCGTATCATGCGCTACATTTATCGGCATTGTTGCAAAATTTTCATAGCGGCATCGGGTGTGAGGACATTGTTACAGCAACGAGGGGTAAAAAATGATTGTATAGAAGATTTACCCAATTGGGGAGAAGATGAACTTCGAAAATGTACTGTTGATGACGATGAACTGCCACATTTGCCAGATGGTTTTAAAATTATGTTTGCCGGAAATTTAGGTGAGGCGCAAAATCTTGAAAATGTGATGAGAGTAGCCGAACGTTTGAAAAACAATAAACATATACAGTGGATTTTTATCGGTGACGGGCGAAAGAAAAAATGGGTTATGTCGTTCGTTCAAAGTCGGGAGATGGGTGATACCGTACATTTTTATGATCGTTATCCCATTGAATATATGCCGGCATTTTTCAGAAAAGCCGATATTATGCTGCTTCCTCTTTGTGACAATAGCGCATTCAATGTGACGCTACCAGCGAAGATACAGGCTTATATGCTCAGTTCTAAACCTATTTTAGTCATGGCGAATGGTGAAGTACAAACGGTTGTAAAGAATGCTCGTTGTGGATATTATACAGGTGCAGATTCTATTGACAAGATGGTTCGTTTAGTCCTTTCCATTTCGAATTATTCAAATCAAGAATTGGAAGAAAAGGGTAGAAACGGATATAATTATTACCAGCGGCATTTTAAGAAAGAAAAATGTATGAACAATTTATTCGAAATTATTGAGAAGGGAGAACGAAGTAATGTCTGAGATATTAATAGATCATGTTTTACTCGATAGGGTGACAAAGGCTGCAAAGGAAAGTCCTAGATTGCGTATGAATTATAACTTTCACGAATCGTTGTCGTCTCCTTCGCAACGTCTGCTTAATGCCCTTGAACTGGGAACCGTTTTACCGATACATCGTCATAGGCATACGGCCGAAACTTATGTATTGTTGCGAGGGCGTATGAGAGTTCTCTTTTACGATGACGACAAGAAGGAAATTAATCGCTATGAACTCGACCCGGCGGAGGGTACTTATGGGGTAAACATACCCCGGGGACAATGGCATACAATTGAGGTGTTATGTGCTGGTACTGTTATTTTTGAGGTGAAAGATGGTCCGTATATACCTATTGCTCCTAATGATATGTTAGAATAGACCTCCTCCGTATAGTATTATAATGCGCCAAAATTTATTCATAGTTTGATTATTAGATTTTTTTGATTTGTATCACTATCGTATCACAACTATGCAAAAATAGGAAAAAATTGGATATATTTTGCCATATAAAATGTGTTGTTCAGCAATAATTTAGGAGGGTTGAAAAGCCTGTTTTATAACATAAGTGCTTGATTAATAGATATAAAAATAGGGATTAGCATTTTGCTAACCCCTTACTTTTTGTTGTCCGGGAAGGATTCGAACCCTCACAGGCGGAACCAGAATCCGAAGTGCTACCATTACACCACCGGACAAATTTGTTTTGCGAGTGCAAAATTGCGAATTTATTTTGGGACGGCCATTGCAAACCTTGAATTTTTTATTTGGTTTAATCTTTTTTTACATATCTATCCTTTCAATGGCAATGCCGATTCTATGACGGCGTATGATTTTTTCATGAGGTCTTCTATATCATGCCCTTTATTTTCTTGGGGATAGATGGGGGGGTGTATCGTTAAAATGATTTTTCCAGGTTTAAAATTGTAGGTTGTACGGGGCATAACGGCAAATGCTCCGTCGATAGTGAGCGGTGCGACCGGTAAGGAAAATTCAACGGCGAGTTGATATGCTCCTCGTTTGAATGGTCTCATGGCTCCTGTCCAAGTGCGTGCTCCTTCGGGGAATACGACAAGCGACATACCATTTTGTAATGTCGTTTCGGCTTTTTGCAGGGTTTCTTTTAGTCGGCCCGGAGTACTGTTATCGACGAATATGTGGCCGGCAGCAGCACAAGCGCTGCCTACAAAGGGTATATTGCGCAGGCTTTTTTTCATCATCCATTTGAAATTGTGGTTTAAGTATCCGTAGATGAGAAATATGTCATAGGCTCCTTGATGGTTTGATACGAATACATAAGATGTGTTTTTATCGATGTTTTCTCGGCCTCTAACTTCTATTTTGACAAGAGAGAGAATGCAGAATAGTCGGGACCAAATGTGTGCTGGGTAATATCCCCAAAAGTTTCCATTGCCCAACCGGCATCCGATAAGGGTCGTCAATGCTGTGAGAATGGTGATTATCAGCAATATGGGCATGGCTATGAGCCATTGATATAGGAATGTGATAGTGCGTATCATTGTTCGATGCTATTTTCGTCGTTTACGGGACAAAGGTAATGAATTTGCAGTAAATCGCATTATTTGCAGGCGCTTTTGATGTGGGAATATAGAAAAGGCGACTCAATAAGCCGCCTTTTCTATATTCCTAAACGTTGCAGTTTATTTGGTTTTTGCTTCGACATCTGGGGCAATGAGCTTGTACCCTTTTCCATGAATATTGATAATTTCAATTGATGGATCGTCTTTGAGATGTTTACGAAGTTTGGTAATGTAAACGTCCATGCTACGAGCGTTAAAGTAATTATCGTCTATCCAAATAGTTTTGAGGGCGAAGTTACGCTCCAAAATTTCATTGACGTGAGCACAGAGCAGACTGAGCAATTCGGACTCTTTGGTGGTGAGTTTAGTACTCTTATCGTCGATTGCCAATACTTGTTTCTGGGTATCGAATGTAAACCGTCCGATCTTGTACATCGTAACTTCTTTTCCTTTTTTACCTTTTACACGACGTAAAATGGCTTCGATACGGAATACCAATTCTTCCATACTGAATGGTTTGGTAATGTAGTCGTCTGCTCCGATTTTGAATCCTTCGAGAATATCTTCTTTCAAAGATTTCGCTGTCAAGAATATGATGGGAACTTCTCCGTTTACCGTACGGATTTCTTGTGCGAGCGTGAATCCGTCTTTTTTAGGCATCATCACGTCGAGTACGCACAAATCGTATTTACCTTTCAGGAATGCTTTGTATCCGCTTTCTCCATCGGAGAAGAGATCGGCCGCATAACCTTTGGCTTGCAAATACTCTCTTAATAACATGCCAAGATTTTCATCATCTTCGCATAATAGAATACGCAATCTTTCTTCCATAATCATTTGTTTTTTATTAGTGGTAGTGTTATTATAAATGTCGACCCTTGATTTATTTCGCTTTCTACTCGAATATCGCCTTTGAGGTCGGTAATGATTTTATGGACGTAGGCGAGGCCTAGTCCGAATCCTTTTACGTCATGGCGATTTCCCGTAGATACGCGATAAAATTTGTCGAATATTTTTTTCAAATCTTCCCGTTTGATACCGATTCCGTTATCTCGAATCGATATTTCTACCTTATCTCCAACGGTTCTTGTACGTATGAAAAGAGATAAAGGTTCTTCTTCCCGTCGATATTTTACGGCATTGTCAAGGAGGTTGAAGATAACATTCGTGAAATGCATTTCATCGACCGAGACAATAGCATCTTCTGCTTCGAGGTCGGCATCGATTACACCGCCGTATTTTTCGACTTTGAGTTTGAATGTGCTCATGACTCCTGCAACGAGGTCGTTGACATCGACGTTGTGTAGTTTCATCAACGTCTTTTGTCTGTCGAACATCGACATTTGCAGGACTTTTTCTACCTGAAATCTCAATCGCTTGGTTTCGTCATTAATGACACCCGATATGTGCTGGAACATAGCCGGACTTTTGGCAACAGAGGGGTCATTAAGCATTTGGGCTGCTAATGATATGGTAGATATGGGTGTTTTGAATTCGTGTGTCATGTTGTTGATAAAATCGTTTTTCATCTCGGTGAGTTTCTTTTGCCGAAATGCCGTGATGATGGTAAACAAGAAGGTTACCAACAGAATGAACGTGAAAGCAAACGAGGGTATCATGAATTTTACCGAACTCGATATATAATCTCTTTTGGTCGGGAAATAGACTTTCAAGTAGTTTATTTTTGCCGGTGGATCATTGGGAAATATTGCTTGTGTGAATAAATTCCCTTCGATTTTGGGATCATATTGATTGGAGCTATATATGATTTTTTCGTTTTTATTGTAAATGGCAAATTGGAACGGAAGGTTTAATCCGTTATTTTCAAATTCTGATTTCAGATAGCTTTCCAATTTTTTGATGTCGATACGTTCCATGACAGGACGGTTACTTGCCTTACTCAGCATATTGAGTATGACTTCGTTCAACAAGCCTTTTTGGTAAAGGTATTGTCCTTTACGGGCTTCCTGCATATTTCGATATGTACTAATGAGCGTATTGTGTTCCTTTTGTCGTGGAGCAGCAGGGGTGATAATCGTACTGGTTTGTTCGCGAAAGGAAAAACTTGCAACCGTTCCATCGGGAGATACGATAGAAAATTGGTGGTGAGTAGAAGCTATGTCTTGTTTGTCTTGCTTTTGCTCATAAGAGGAGAGCATTTTCTTTTCTTCCTCTTCCAGATATTCGTCTAAATAGCGTTGAGTCTCGTCTAGTTCAAGGCTTGTCGATACAGCGTATAGGCTTCTTTTCACGGCTTCGGTAAATTGCTCGTTTCTCATTTTTATCATATTCTCCATGTACATGATTTGTACATAAAGCAATCCGATAAACGTGAGTGCCATAATTACAGCCAGTAGCCAAATTGTCGACTTTTTCATTCTGTTTGCCTCTTTATTTTTTTCTGTTTAACTTGTCGTGGTGTTTAAATGATTTGTTTTTACATCATTTGTACAAATTTATTATATAAACACCGATTCCACTATTTTTGTTTTATTTTATGAAAACCTATTTAGAAGGTTGGGTTTAACACTTACCGGCAAATTTAACAAATAAATGTTTATTTGCAAAAAAAGCCATTGGAAAAACCAATGGCTTTTTAATTATTTAACAAAATCGCGGTCACTCGTCTGTCTGTTCGGCCTCGTAAGCTTTAAGTAGTTTTTCTTGAACGTCAGATGGAACGAGCTCATAAGATGCAAATTTCATAGAGAAAGATGAGCGCCCTCCGGTGATCGAACTGAGAGCTGTTGAATAGGAAGACATTTCCTTTAAAGGTACTTTTGCCGTGATTTTTTCAAATCCTTTTTCACTAGACATGCCCATAATAATAGCGCGTCGTCCTTGCAGATCGCTCATGACATCGCCCATGACATCGGCTGGGGTAAGAACTTCGACATCGTATATAGGTTCGAGAATTTTTGGTCCTGCATTTTTAAATGCCTCGCTGAATGCATTACGTCCAGCTAATCGGAAAGATATTTCATTAGAGTCTACCGGGTGCATTTTCCCGTCGTAGATACAAACTCTGACATCGCGGGCGTAAGAACCAGTGAGCGGCCCTTGTTCCATACGATCCATCAATCCTTTGACAATAGCAGGAATAAACCGAGCGTCGATAGCACCTCCAACAATACAGTTACAAACCACCAATTTTCCTCCCCATTCAAGATCTATCGTTTGGGTATCGCGTACATTCATACGGAATTCTTGGTTGTTGAATTTGTAAGTGTCGGGTGCTGGCATTCCGTCATAATAGGGCTCTACGATGAGATGTACTTCTCCAAATTGTCCGGCTCCACCCGATTGTTTTTTGTGACGATAATCCGCCCGAGACGCTTTAGTAATTGTTTCCCGATAGGGTATGCGAGGCTCTATGAATTCAACGGCAAGTTTATCGTTATTCTCAATACGCCATTTTAAAGTGCGTAAGTGAAATTCTCCTTGTCCCGAAACAATCGTTTGTTTCAATTCTTTGGATTGTTCTATTTGCCACGTCGGGTCTTCTTCATGCATACGAGTGAGAATCTCACTTAATTTTTCGGCATCGGATTCATTGACCGGTTTTATTGCTCGTTGATATTTGGGAGCTGGGTATTTGATAAAATCGAAATGATAATCGCACCCTTTTGTGTTGAGTGTATTACCAGTGCGCACATCTTTTAGTTTTACCGATGCTCCTATGTCTCCTGCTACAAGTTCTTCTACCGGAGTACGAATTTGTCCGCAAACACAGAATAATTGAGCCAAACGTTCGCGTCCGTCGCCTCGATCCACATTAATCAAATCGTCTCCTTGATGTACGGTTCCAGACATTACTTTGAAATAGGATACTTCTCCGATATGAGGCTCGACCGTGGTTTTAAAGCAGTATATACTTGTAGGCCCATTGGCATCGGGAGCGATTTTTTCTCCGGCTGTATTTTCGGGTTTGGGCATTTCGGAGACAAAGGGGACTACGTTGCCGAGGAATTCCATCATACGTCGTACTCCCATATCGCGTAATGCGCTTACACAGAATACAGGGTATATGCTGCGTGTGATGAGACCTTTGCGGATGCCTTCCCGCATTTCATCTTCGGTGAGAGAACCTTGCTCGAAGAATTTTTCCATAAGGGTCTCATCGTTTTCAGCAGCGGCTTCAACTAATTTTTGATTTAATTCCCGGGCTTTTTCCATTTCGCTTTCGGGAATTTCGGATATGGTGGGTGTACCGCCTTCGGGCGACCAGCTATACATTTTCATGAGTAGGACGTCGATCATGGCATTGAACGACGGACCGCAACTAAGCGGATATTGCACTTGTACAATTCGGTTACCGAATGTTTCGTGCATTTGGTTGATTACATTGTCGTAATCTGCCTTTTCACCATCAAGTTGGTTCATGGCAAAAAGAATAGGTTTGTTCAGATTTTCGGCAGTACGGAAGATGTTTTGAGTTCCTACTTCGACTCCATATTGAGAGTCGATGACAATTACTCCTGTGTCTGTTACGTTAAGGGCTGTTATAGCGCTTCCTACAAAGTCGTCTGCTCCCGGACAGTCTATAACATTGAGCTTTTTACCTAAAAATTCGGCATAAAAAACTGTGGAAAAGACGGAATATCCATACTCTTTTTCCACAGGAAAATAGTCCGAGACGGTGTTTTTCCCTTCGACGGTTCCGCGACGTTTTATTACACCACACTCGTAGAGCATAGCTTCTGCGAGGGTGGTCTTGCCTGAACCTTTGCTGCCCAATAGAGCAATGTTTTTGATTTCGTGAGATTGATAGACTTTCATGATATTAAAGTTTTAATAAAACAAAAACACTTGGTTACGTTTTAACAAAGTGTTCGCAAATTATGAATTATATTTTTAAAAAGCAATGGTAAGAACTATGTTACAAAACATTGTTTATGAATCGAAGTTTTGTATTTTTGTCGAGTAATGGCTGGGCTTTATATTCATATACCGTTTTGTGCAAGTCGCTGTGTTTATTGCGACTTCTTTTCCTCGACCGATTTTTCGTTCAAGCGTGGCTATATAGATGCCGTTTGTCGGGAACTTGAATTGAGAATACATGAGCTAAGGGACAAACCTGTTTTTACGGTGTATCTTGGAGGGGGGACTCCGTCCAGTTTATCGCCGTCGGAACGAGGTCGTTTGTTTCGAACTCTTTCCACAGTTGTCGATTGGTCGATTTGTAAGGAGGTTACTCTTGAAGTGAATCCCGATGATGTGACACCTCTTTTTATAAGTCAATTAAAGGATACTCCGGTTAATCGGCTAAGTATGGGAATACAGAGTTTCGACGATTCGGATCTTGTTTTTCTACGTCGGCGTCATACGGCTCATGCGGCGATGGAGGCAGTCGATAATTGCCTTTGTGCCGGATATGAAAATATCAGTATAGACCTCATATATGGTTTGCCGGGACAGACCGTAGAACGTTGGACGAACAATTTGAGACAAGCCGTAACCTTGAATGTTCCGCATATTTCAGCATATAATTTAATTTATGAGGAAGGTACGGCGTTGTGGAGAATGAGGGAAAAAGGACTGGTGAAAGAGTGTGAGGAAGAAGAATCCTTACAGATGTTCGAGACACTTATCGATGTGTTGGGTTTTTCTGGATATGAGCATTACGAGATTTCCAATTTCGCCCGCTCTGGGCGTTATGCACTTCATAATACATCTTATTGGAAAGGTGTACCGTATCTGGGTTTAGGTGCGGCGGCTCATAGCTACGATGGGAAGAGCAGGCGTATCAACCCTTCCTCATTGTCGGAATATATGGAGGCTTTGCAAACGGGACATGTTGCATATATGGAAGAGAAAGAGACGGTCGATAGTTTATATAATGAATACATACTTACATCGCTTCGTACCTGTTGGGGATTGAATCTGAAAAAACTCGAAGACGACTTTGGAACTGAGCGCATGCAATATTGCTTGGAACAAGCTCTGCCTCATATCCGTGCAGGGCGACTCGTGGTGACCGACAATATTATGCGCATAACTCGTAAGGGTCTTTTTACTTCCGATGATGTTATGAGCGATTTGTTTTGGGTGGATTGAATCTCGAAGATTTTTCAATCTCGCCGTTTCTCCTTGAATTTGTGGAGTCGTTTTTCTGTCCCCCCCAATATAGTGTATCGCAAGATGGAATAGGGGGATTATAGTTTCAATTTATAACCTAAGGAGATAAACGTATTGAGTTGTTGGGGTGTCTTACTCATGAGATGTTCTTCTCGAACTTTGCATTCGATGGAATTTTTTTTATCTATTCGATATTCTACCCCTGCATCATACCATATTCTATCCAATTCTCCTGACTGTTTACCATTCAGAAAAAGAAATATATCGGTATGGATAAACGGAGTCCATCGGCTGTCGGGTATGGTGTAACTGAGAAGTATTTTGTTTCGCCATTTGTTCGATGGTTTGGCCGTCCCTATGGTATAGGTGGACTCAAATCGGGAATTCAGCGATAGGGAGAATCGGTGTACAGGATAGGAAAAAGTGGCTCCCAGTTGATAACGATGACGATTCTTATAAATATTCGGGGCTGTCTGTTGATTCATATAGTAGTACAGCGCATTTAATTTGAGGTATTTCGGGACGGCAGTATAGGAGACGACCGCAATGGGCATGTATCGTTCGTAATATTTACCAAGTGTCCATACGTTTTGCTGTATTTGCAGATTTATCCGATTTATTTGTTTGGATACCGTAAAATTCCACAACGTGCCTATTTCACTGCTGTATTCTTTTGCGTTTGTCGGGAAAGTAAAGAGAGAAAGTGAGATAATGAAGACGGATAGAATTTTGTAATGAAAACGATTCATATTTATTCGTGGTGATAGGGTTCGTTATTGAGAATAGTCATAGCCCGATAGAGTTGTTCGGTGAAGATGAGGCGAATCATCTGGTGAGAAAAGGTCATCTTTGAAAGAGAAATTTTTTCTTGTGCTGCATTGTATATGCGTTGGGAAAAACCATAAGGGCCGCCAATGACAAATATCAAGCGTTTGGCAACGTTTGACATTTTCTTTTCCAAATAGGTGGCGAACTGCGTGGAGGTAAACTCCTTTCCATGTTCATCGAGCAGGACAATGTAATCGCCGGGCAGGAAACTTTTCAAGATGAAATCGGCTTCTCGCTCTTTTTGTTGGTCGGTACTCAGGCTTTTGGTGTTGCGGAGTTCGGGAATGACTGCAATTTCGAACGGCACATAGTGAGCCAATCGTTTGCTGTATTCTTCGATTCCTTGTATAAAATGAGATTCGACTGTTTTCCCGACAACCAATAGCACTATTTTCATAAGGACAAAGTTACGGCTTTTTTTGTATTTATCAAAGTTGGATTAGTAGTCTCTTTTACTTCGGCATAGAAATAATAAAGGGATTCAATACGCGTTTGAATCCCTTACATCCTTTTTAGAGTGCAGATATAGTGACTTAAATAGCCTATATGGGCACTTTCAGGGGAACAAAGATAAATCAAAGAATCTCGAATTCCAAATTTTATATGATTATTTTTGTGCAATCGGCTACAATCTTTTTTGTTTCTTGAGATTGTATATTTTTAAAAGTGCTGATAATTTCGTTATTCAGATCTTCTTTCCGGTTCTTTGATATTGTTCCCAAAATATATTTTATCACGGCGATAACGCCATTTATATTGTGGCGACTATCTCTGTCTATATTTGCAGGAATAGCTTTTATGCCTATCGGTATAGATATGTTATAAATACAACTACCATGAGCGCACCGATTCCGAATTACTCGTATGGTATCTAAATAGTTAATGAATACGCCGGTTGAGCATCCATAATGCTGGGCGATTATATATTTTAATCGCTCGCTTTTTATCGATTTATAGAGCGATACGATATTACCTAATGTCATAAATTCAATAGTTTTCCAAGCGGGAGGGTATTTGTCGTCTGGGTATCTTTGGTGATGCCGTTTAATAATGGGATTGTCTTGCATTGCTTTATATACCATGATATCGAAGTTACTAATGAAATCGGATTTCATAATATCGGGATTGGCGAACCATGTTGGAGAGTCTGTATAATAGTTTGATACGGTATATATGATTTGAGTGCGTATATTTACCTCTATTCTATCAAGGGCATTTAGCAATATTCTTCGGAGTTTAGTGTCAAATTCATATAAATCGTATACACTTTTGAATGTCCCTTTTTTTAGCTTGTGGTCTCGATTGTTTATTCGAGGGAATGTTGTTTCAAAAGGAAATGAATAGAACCCCAAGCGGTAGTAACCTATGTCAAGTAGAATTTCTTTTGCTTTTTCTTCATTGTCAAATTCCATTCCATGAGATTTAAGTTTGGCTATTTGTTGGTCTATATTCAGAGCTTTTTTCATGGTACTCAAATTTTTTTGTAAATGTAATATTTTGTAAAGAATTAGTGGGCGGTTTAAAGGTTATATTTTTGATTTTACAATAGAGTCGGGATTAATTTGTAACTTTGCAATCAATTGATAATTGTATTTTTGAGAATAAATGAAAACGTATTGAAAGATGAAAACGAAAGAGCGGTTGATAGATGAATTGATAGATTTGGCTTTTGCCGAAGATATAGGAGATGGTGACCACACTACTTTGTGTTGTATCCCGGATACGGCGATGGGGAAGTCGAGGTTGTTGATCAAGGAGCCGGGTATCTTGGCCGGAGTAGAGATTGCCCGAAAAATATTCCACCGTTTCGATCCCGATTTGAAAATGACGGTTTATATCGAGGACGGGACTGCGGTAAAACCCGGCGATGTGGCTTTTGTGGTCGAAGGACGCGTACAATCATTATTGCAAACCGAGCGTCTTATGCTCAATGTGATGCAGCGCATGAGCGGTATCGCTACGATGACTCACCGGTATGTGAAAAAACTCGAAGGATTGCATACTCGCATTCTCGATACCCGCAAGACAACTCCGGGCATGCGTATGCTCGAAAAAGAGGCTGTGAAGATAGGTGGTGGCGTGAATCATCGTATCGGATTGTTCGACATGATTTTGCTGAAAGATAATCATGTGGATTTTGCCGGTGGTATAGAGAACGCTATCTCTCGTTGTCATGATTATTTAAAGGCCAAAGGCAAGGATTTGAAAATTGAGATAGAGGTGCGTAATTTGGACGAATTGAAAGAGGTTATGCGAGTGGGCGGTGTGGACCGTATTATGCTCGATAATTTCTCGCCTGAATTGACAAAAGAGGCTGTGAAAATTGTGGGTGGGAAATATGAAATAGAGTCTTCGGGAGGTATTACTTTCGATACGATTCGAGATTACGCCGAGAGTGGTGTCGATTTTGTCTCGGTGGGAGCTCTCACTCATTCGGTAAAAGGTCTCGATATGAGCTTTAAGGCTTGTTGAAACATTAGTTTGCTACATAAAATAAACGAGGCCATTTCTTTATTAAAGATGGCCTCGTTTATTTTTATTTCGAAGAATCGAGAAGACGGTTATTAATTATTAAGGACTAAACGAAATACCATATCTCCGGGCTGTTGCTCGATAAAATCGCTGTATTGCACATAAAAAGCTACGCTTCCCGGCATGTAATCGTAGGTGTAAGTTTCGGTCCAAAGCATCGCATTATCCCCGTTTGCTTCGCCTTTATGTATCGTATAAGGTAGAGGGGTGATGACTTCGTTGTCTGCCCCCGGAGATTGTACCAAGTACCCCAAGACATATCCGTCGATATATAAATCGTCTGTAATATCTTTATTTTGGAACTCATACATGTAATACGTATTTAATCCGTCGGGCGATGTCACAAGTTGCCAGTCTTGCGATTTTACTGTGTAGGTGTAGTACTTCCAAAACATTCCTTCGCCCGGAACTCCCTGAGGACCTTGTGGTCCCATAGGACCCTCGCAGGAAAGTAAAGTCAAACTCAATATAACCAAGAATAAAAACTTTTTCATAATTCTATTTAATTAATGGTTTCATGACAAACATAGCGAAAGGTGAGTGCAGGGGCAAACGGAAATCATGTTTCCGAATTGGCTCTGCCGAACCGTATCCTATATTCTACAAATATAGATAAAGTATTTCAAATATAACAAGAAGTCTCAAAAAACGGTTCTGATTTCAGATATTTTTATTTTTTATGATAGTTGAATGGACCAATGGTATTTTATGTGAAAAATATAGGGCGTAGCTATTTGAAGTATCTTTATGTTATAAAATGCTTATGCTCCTGTTTTAGCTCCTGAATAATTCGTACCTTTGTATCGTAATTGTGAAATTAGAGATTATGGCAGAGCGTAATTCGCCGTTGATACTTGGAACCGAGCCGATTGGCAAGTTGTTGATTCAGTATTCTGTACCGGCTATTATAGCGATGACTGTTACATCGCTATATAATATTATAGATAGTATATTTATAGGTCATGGGGTGGGTGCATTGGCTATCGCAGGTTTGGCAATTACTTTCCCGTTGATGAATTTGGTGGTCGCTTTTTGTACATTGGTCGGTATAGGCGGTGCTACTATCAGTTCTATTTTTTTAGGTCAGAAAGATAAAGTGCGAGCAACGGAGGTCGTACATAATGTTTTGATTATGTGTATAATCAATGCTGTTTGCTTTGGCGGTTTGACTTTTTTATTTCTTGATTCCATATTATTGTTTTTCGGGGCAAGTCACGATACATTGCCTTATGCTCGTGATTTCATGCAAGTGATTTTACTGGGGACTCCTATAACTTATGTGTTTATAGGGCTGAATAATGTAATGAGGGCTACGGGGTATCCTCGTAAGGCAATGTTTTCATCATTGTTGACTGTGGGGTGTAATATTATTTTGGCTCCGATATTTATATTTTCATTCGATTGGGGAATACGGGGTGCAGCGTTGGCAACAGTCGTGTCTCAGACTGTCGCTATGGTGTGGGTACTCGTTCATTTTGCGAACAAAAAAAACTTTATTCATTTTGACAGTCGGTACTCCCGGTTGAAGGTGCGGGTAGTCGCTAAAATATTTTCCATAGGCATGTCTCCTTTTTTGATGAATGTTTGTGCCTGTGTGGTGGTGATTTTTATTAATAATGCGTTGCAACATACTGGTGGAGATTTGGCTATCGGTGCTTATGGTATTGTGAACCGTACTTTGATGTTGTTCGTTATGATCGTTATGGGAATCACACAGGGAATGCAGCCTATCGTGGGGTATAACTATGGAGCCAAGCAATATGACCGTGTTCGCAAAACATTGCGATATGGGATTACGGCGGGTGTGGTCGTTACTACGGTGGGCTTTGTATTGAGCGAATTATTCCCCCATGCTATCGTGGCGATGTTTACAACCAGCGAGGAGTTGGTCGATTTGTCTGTGACCGGTCTTCGTATCAGTTGTGCCATGTTCCCGTTTGTCGGTTGCCAGATTGTAATTTCCAATTTCTTTCAGTCGATAGGTAGGGCTCCGGTATCTATATTTTTATCCTTATCGAGACAACTGTTGTTTTTATTGCCGTTGTTGTTGATTTTACCGACTTACTGGTCTACGAACGGAGTTTGGTTGAGTATGCCTATCTCTGATTTTATCGCATTCGTGATAGCGGTTATGGCCTTGTGGATACATCAACGGAAAATCAGACAAAAATTTCAAACTGTTCAATCTTAAAAAAAATAAAGCTATGAAAAAAAGATTAACTATCGCGCTAGTGGCGCATGATAATCGTAAGGCCGATATGGTAGAGTGGGTGAAACATAATGCCGAGTTGTTGTCTCATCACCATTTGGTTTGTACAGGTACTACCGGCCGATTGATTAAGGAGGCATTCGACGAATTGAATATTCCGGCCGATGTGACTTGTATGAATTCGGGTCCGTTGGGGGGAGATGCCGAAATTGCCGCATTGGTGGTTCGTCATCAAGTCGATTTGGCTATCTTTTTGATCGATGATTTGAATCCTCAACCACACGAGGCCGATATACAGATGTTGCTTCGTCAGTGTAGAGTACACAATGTACCTATCGCTTGCAACCGATACAGTGCCGATTTGATGATTACCAGTACTTTGTGGGACGATGATTCTTATAAACCCACAGAACCGAAATACACTTATTTTCAAAGGTGAGGTTTGAGCATGTGATATTACAAAAGGCGATAGACCGTATCTCTATCGCCTTTTGTATATAACTACCCTTCGATTTCACTTAGTTCGAGCCAGCGTAATGTCTTTTCATCGAGGCTTTCGTTGATTTCCGGCAATCTTTTAGATTGCAGCGTGAGTTCTTCTATGTTTAGGGTTCCGCTGCAAAGGTTCGTTTCGATTGTTTTTTTCTCTTCTTCCAGCGCAGCGATTTCCATTTCTAATTGTTCCAGCTCTTTTTTCTCTTTAAAAGAAAGGCGTCGTCGGGTATTGTCAGATGTATTTCTTTTTTCGGCAGTAGTCTTTTTATTGTCTTGCTTTGCTTTTTCTGCCTGTTCGCTTTTAGCCTTTTGTTCCTGTGTTTCTTTCCATTCACGATAATCGGTATAGTTACCGGGAAAGTCTTTTAGTTCTCCGTTTCCTTTGAACACAAGTAGGTGATCTACTACTTTATCCATGAAATATCGGTCGTGGGAGATGACAATGAGACACCCTTTGAAGTTACGGAGATAATCTTCAAGGACGTTAAGGGTAACGATATCCAAGTCGTTGGTCGGTTCGTCCAGTACCAAAAAATTGGGATTACTGATGAGTATCGTACATAAATATAGGCGTCGGCGTTCTCCTCCACTTAATTTATATATATAGCTGTGTTGTGTCTCGGGGGTAAAGAGAAAATGCTGCAAGAATTGAGATGCGGACAGCTTACGTCCGTCGCCAAGTGAAATTTCTTCTGCTATATCTCTTACGGCATCGATGACTTTCATCTGTTCATTAAAATGTAACCCATCTTGGCTATAATAGCCGAACTTTACCGTTTCTCCTATATCGAATCGTCCTCGATCGGGTTGAATTTCACCGACGAGCATTTTGATGAAGGTCGATTTTCCGGTTCCGTTGTTACCTACGATACCCATTTTTTCATAGCGGGCAAAAGTATAATCGAAGTTTTCGATTATTTTCAGGTCTCCGAATTTTTTACAGATACCTTTTGCCTCGAATATCTTTGAACCGATGTATGACGATTTTACTTCGAGCCGTACTTGCCCGTCTGATTTTTCCTGGCGGGCTTTCGCTTGTAATTCATGAAAAGCATCCACACGGTATTTTGCTTTTGTGCCCCGGGCTTGCGGCTGTCGCCTTATCCAGTCCAACTCGGTACGCATTAAATTGCGGGCCCGGTCGATTTCGGCATTATGTATTTCTATGCGCTCTTCCCGTTTTTCAAGATAGTAGCTGTAATTACCGTTATAGTTGTATAGTGTATGATTGTCGATTTCGACAATTTGGTTGCATACTCGATCGAGAAAATAGCGATCGTGCGTGACCATCAATAGGGTTATGTTGGTGCGGCGTAAAAATTCTTCCAACCATTCGGTCATATCGATGTCCAGATGATTCGTCGGTTCATCGAGAATGAGCAGGTCGGGTTCGGTAATTAAGACATTGGCTAATGCCAGTCGTTTCAGTTGTCCGCCGGACAATTCTTTTACAGGCTGATCGAAATTGTTGATTTTGAGCTGCGAAAGAATTTGTTTGGCTCTTTGCTCGTAATCCCATGCCTTGTAGTGGTCCATGCGGTCGAGTAGTTCTTGCAGGCCGATAGGATCATCGGTTTGTAGGGCCTGTTCGTATTCGGCTATTAAACGAACAGTGTCGTTGTCAGACTGGAAACAAGCTTGTATAACCGTGAGTTCTGGCGGATAGGAGGGGGATTGTTCCAAGTATCCTACCCGTAAATTATTCCGGAATACAATGTTTCCACTGTCATAATTTTCTTTCCCCGCCAGAATATTCAGTAAAGTCGTTTTCCCCGCTCCATTTTTGGCAATTAATCCTATTCGGTCTCCTTCACCGATACCTAACGATATATTTTCGAAGAGAATTCGGTCTCCGAACGACTTTGTGAGATTTTCTATTTGTAAGTAGCTGATCATTACTTTGTATTAAATACCAGTCAAATTTACGATAAATGTTGTGATTGGACAAATGGGAAAGAGTTGTCTTCATGAAAGTTTTAACGATTTAGTGTGTAATAGAAAAATTACGCGAGTGTTTCGCATTGTTAATTTATTCTTTTTTTCGAATTCTATGGCTTGTATCGGGTTAAAAATCTTTTTTGTCAAAAAAATAACCCTAAAAAGTTTGAGTTTAAGAATAAAGTTTTACCTTTGCAAAGTTTGATTGTGCTCAATGATACAAAAGTCTTGAGTTTTACCAATCTTGTTATCCTATCTATCTACCTGAAACACAACACACAAACGCCGACATTATCCGTTATTGCAAGACTGTTAAGCATTTGGTCGGAAGTGCAGAGTCTTGCGGGAAAAATCCATTTTTTAGATAATAGGTTTGAATGAAGATTCCCACGCCATGTTGGAAGTGTTCAGAGGCTTCATAGCTTTTCTGTAAGATTTTTTGTAAAAAAAAGTCGCTTATATTTGTCTATATGTAAAATATACTTTACATTTGTGCCATAGCTATTTCTTTTATCGATTACTTAAAATAATTGTTATTATGGAAAAAATCTTTTTGTTGCCTAATGGCTTTAAGAAAGTCGGCTGGATTATTCTGGTTCCAACATTTGTGCTGGGAGTACTGATGACGATAGACGGTTATAATGGTTTTCCATCTTTCTTGCTACCCGAATGGATTCCTTTGGCTATGAAAAGAGTCCTGACTTTGGATTGGGTTGGAAAAATATTGAATAATGTCGCCATTATAGGCATTTGCTTGGGTTGTTTATTTGTGGCATGTTCACGTGAGAGAGTCGAAGATGAATTAATCGGGCGGATAAGATTGAACTCGTTGTTGATAGCCTTGTATATCAATTCGTCTGTTTTGATTATTTTATCTCTTTTTTGTTACGAGCTTCTGTTTTTGAATGTCTTGGTCTTTAATATGTTTACGAATATTATTATTTTCTTGATTGTCTTTGAAATGAAATTGTGGAAACTTAAAAAGTCGTTGAGAGATGAAGAATAGAATACGAGTGGAGCGTGCCGAACTTCGTATAACCCAGCAGCATTTGGCCGATGTAGTAGGGGTGAGCCGACAAACCATCAATGCAATCGAGACTGGTAAATTTGTGCCTTCTACGGTGTTAGCGTTGAAAATAGCCCAAGTATTCAATAAATCGGTAGAGCAAGTTTTTCAACTGGAACCAAGTGACTGAAATGGAATGTTCTGTGAAGAACAGGGAATTTGGATAAACGAGAAAAGCCTGTCGCATGCGACAGGCTTTTTATTATATTATAGAGGATCGTATCCCGCTTCTCGGGCTAATGATTTGTCTTCGTTTACTCCCGATCCCAGCGTTGTGAGCATGTCGCCCATCAATAGTCCGTTTACTCCGGCCGATAGTGCTTGCTTTTGTGTTTCTCTGGATAACCTCGCCCGCCCTCCGGCAAATCGAATGAACGTCCGTGGCAGTATGAATCTGAAAATTGCGATTGTAACTAAAATCTCCTCGTCGCTGATGGGGGGCATATGTTCCAGAGGTGTTCCCGGTATGGGATTCAATATATTCATGGGAACAGAACAGACCCCTAATTCTTTTAGTTCAAAAGCCAATTCGATACGTTGTTTCATATTTTCTCCCATACCGATGATTCCACCGGAACAGATTTCCATTCCTAACTTTTGGGCTGTCCGAATCGTTTCTTTTTTTTGTTCAATGGTATGTGTGGTACATAGCTCGGAAAAATAGGACGAGGCTGTTTCTAAGTTGCAGTGATAACGTTTTACTCCGGCGGCTTTCAGTTTCTCTAATTCTTCTCGTTTCAATAGTCCCATAGAGGCGCAAAGGTGTAAGTGGGTTTCTTCTCCCATTTTTCGATAAATATCGCAGAAATAGTCTATTTCCGAGGCTTTTATCCTTCTCCCACTGGTGACCAAAGACAATCTTTTTATTCCTTGTTGTTCGTTTAAACGGGCAATGGATATAGCTTCATGTATGGGTATAGCGTCGTATGTTTCTATTTGGGTGTGATGATGGGCCGATTGGGCGCACCATTTGCAGTTTTCGGGACAATGACCAGAACGGGCATTGATGATCGAGCAAGTATCGAGCGTTTTATTACAGAATTTTTTACGGATTTCGTCGGCAGCAGCATATAGGTCCGAACGAATGGCTTTTTGTGCTAATTCTAATGCTTCGTCGGGGGTAATTTCTCCTCCGGCAAGTATACGCTCTTTAATTTTTTGCAACATGATTCCTTTTTTGTGAATGGGCTATTATTTATAGGATACAAATGTAAATTTTTTTAGGAACAATACAGGCCGAGACTTCTATAAAATTATGGAGAAAAAATTTATTGTGAAATATGTTTTTTTTAATTCTTTCGTTTTTAAGTAGATAGAAAATTTTGTGCATTTTTTTGTGGAATGCTATTGTTATCTAAGAAAAAATATCTACTTTTGTGCCCGGGTAAGTCCTATACGGCCAGCTCCCTGTGAATCCCCCAGGGTTTGACCGCAGCAAGGGTAGCCGGTTGTAGCGGCGCGATGTAGATAGCTTACCCACCTGCCGATATAGCTCAGTTGGCCAGAGCACGTGATTTGTAATCTCGGGGTCGTGGGTTCGAATCCCTCTATCGGCTCAAAGGACACTCTTTTTAGAGTGTCCTTTTATTTTTAGATTTTAGGCATTCTTCTTTTGGAATATCCAAGAACTTTAATTATTTATATGTGTTTAAATTACAACTATTGTTGTTAAATGTCTTGGTTATGAAAAGATTCGCATTTTATCTCCTTCCTATACTATTATGTTTTGCAGTGGGATTGTCGGCCAGTTATTTTCAGTCTGATTCTATTTCTGAGTGGTATCCATTGCTGAATAAACCGGCTCTTACTCCGCCTAATGGAGCTTTTCCTATTGCATGGAGTATCATTTATATTTGTATGGGACTTTCATTGGGGCGCTTGATAGAAAGGGATGCGAATAAAACCTTGTCGGTGTTATGGGGGATACAGTTAGTCGTTAATTTCTTATGGAGCTTATTATTTTTCGCATTTAGAAATCCGTTTTTGGGATTGATAGATATTTTATTACTCGATATTTTAGTGTGGATTTATATATCAAGGGCATATCGAAAAGAGAAAGCGGCGGCACTGTTATTTGTGCCATATTTCTTGTGGCTTCTTTTGGCTACATATCTTAACGGATATGTATATTTGTACAATTAAAAAATTCTTCTTATGGAAATAACGCATGATTTGTCGAGAAAACAGTTTCAGACTGTCGCTGACGGGAAAACTGCATACGTGTCGTATGATCTTGTCGATGGTTGCTTGAATATAGAACATACGATTGTCCCCCGGGAAATCGAAGGGCGGGGTATCGCTGCCGCTTTGGTGAAGGCTGCTTATGACTATGCGCTTGACCATGACTTACTTCCGGCTGCGACATGCCGGTATGCGACAGTCTGGTTGGATCGGAATCCTCAATACAAAGATAAGGTTTCGTCTATGAAATAGTTTAGCGGTCTTTTCAGCAAAAACCGATTCTATTTCTAAGAGTCTGTCTTTCATCTATTTCAAAGCAAGCTACATCGGCATGTGTGATTCTGTTTCGTGAAAATTTTATGCCCGCCTCACCGAGTCGGAGATAGGCGTTTTGCATAATGGTTCGCGATATGATTTTCATGGTTCGGGCGTTTGCATAACAAGAATATTGGTCGGAACAAAGGTATTCTATGTAATGCTGCATGATACTTTCTGCTTTTTGTTCAAAAGAGAAATCTTTGTCCGATAGCATTTGTTTCAGGATTTCGAATAACTCTTCCGAGGTATAGTCTTCGAAAATTAAAGTGTGGTCGACTTCGTGAGCGCCGTTATCAATTAACTGTTCTACCAAATCTTGCCGGGGAGCCCGGTTCTCGGCAATGATGAGAGCATGAGCTCCGGGCATGGCAGAGGTGTATCCTGCCAACTTGATTCGTAGTTGTTCGCTATCAAATGTGTTGTATGCATTTTTGAATTTCGGAGAGTCGCCATCGATGAATAAAAGTCCCTGTCGTGACTTTTTCATGGCATCTTGTAGAACTTCGTCCACTTTATAGTCGGGGACATTGTAGAGCTGTTCTCCTTTTATTTCTATAAATTGTCCGTTGCCGAGTATGTTCATGGCTTTCAGTAAGTCGGACATAATTTCAGCGACTGTGCTTTTCCCGGTTCCTGTATTTCCTGCGAAGCTCCATTTCAAAGGGATTTCCCCAAAGAAATTTTTTTCGTTCTCGTGTAATAACCGGGCGATCTTTACAAAGTTATGGATTGCGGCTTTTACATTGGATAATCCGATCATTCTGTCGAGTCGGGCTAAGCATTCATCTATGGTTCGTTCATCGAATTCCTCCGAAGATATGATTATTTTTTCATCGGTGTTATCTGGTATATCTTCTTGTTCGATGGTGACGAGCGACCGTTTGTCGGGATTCCCCGAATCGTATATTCCGCTTTGAGCCAAACGAGTGGCCATGGCCGGAAGTATTTTCGAAGAGATAAGTCTGTTGACATAGCGGGCGTTCCCGAAATGGCGGTCTCTGTTTCGATGGTCTTTTTTTATCAGTTCTAATAGCGTTTGACGAGCAGAGTCGGTTATTTCGTACCCTTCGCGTTGTATGGTGAGGTCGGCTATCTCCAATAATTCTTCGGGTGAATAATCTTCGAAGTGAAATGTAAAAGGAAATCGGGATTGCAAGCCGGAGTTCGATTCCAAAAGCAGTTTCATTTCTGCTGGATATCCGGCGAGAATAACGATTGTCCCGAAGTTGTCGTCCGACAGTTTCGGTAATAATGTTTCTATGACTCTGTTTCCGAAGTCGCGTTTGTCTCCATCTTTGTCATTGGTAAACAGACTGTAAGCCTCGTCTATGAAAAGGACCCCTCCTTTGGCTGCTTCGATGGCAGCTTCGGTTTTTTGTTCGGTCTCTCCCAACCATTTGCCAACCAATTTGCTCCGGTCGGTACGTATGACGTGACCTTTTTCGAGTAACCCCATTTTGTGGAAAATCTCACCGATGAAATCGGCAACGGTTGTTTTCCCTGTTCCCGGGTTTCCAGTAAAGACCATGTGAAGGGGTGGTATCGAGGCTTTTAACCCGGCTCTTTTGCGTGCGGCCAATAGTTTTACATAGTTGAGATGTTCGGCAATGCTCTGTTTCAGATTGTTTAGCCCGATCATCTCTTGTAAAGAGTTCATGGCATCTTTTTCTTTTGTCGGGTCTATCTCTTTTTTTTCTCCGATCGGGGGGCGTGTCTGTATGTTGAATAGATTATATTCTCCTTCTTCTTCGTTCCCAATGCGAAACGGGGCATTCAATACTTTTTCTCCTAAGAAATAGATCTCGACGGCATATTCTCCGTTTTCATAATCCGAGAAGTCGACGGGTTCTTGGAATGTCCATAGCCGGTTTCTTTCTTCGTCGTCTTGTGAAATGAAAGTTCCGACTGTTTCGTATTTGGTTAATCCGGTTTGTGCACGGATTTTTATTTCATATTCATACGATTTGTCCGTGTCTTTTAGTTTGCTTATCCCGCAGAATCCGATATAATAGTTGCTATGTATACTCGGGTTTATACTTGTGTAGGAGATGATAGGACGGTCTGGGTCGGGAGCGATGCTTTCGTTTTTGAACAATAGATAGTTGTTTACTTCGAAACATTCGTCGTATTTCTGGGGCAAAGATATAAAAGTCGCGCTTTTGGTTGTATATTCTTCTTTGTCGGAGAGTCGGGATAGGCAGTAAATCCATGAGCCTTCTCTGTTTTCTCTTTCAGGAAGAGCGAAATATGCCGATGGACTGGCGTAGTTTTCGGTGTCGATCGGCATGGAAATTTGAGTTTCTATGTAGGAGCTTCCATCGGGGGCAATTAGTTCTGTTAAAAAAGTTTCGTCCCAAGCATCTATTGTAGCAGATTCGTTTTGTCCTATGCATTCTGTCGAAATGAATAGATATTCTCCTTCATCAACACTGAATTGTGTGCGTAGTGAATCTCTGGGTATTTGTTCTTTTGTGTCGCATATGGAGAAAAAAGTATTTTTAAAGATGATATGATGGCTGGTATTAGACGGGGAATTATCGCTTTCTTCTTCATCTTCCGTCTCCTCTTCTGATAATTGACTTTGAATAAACTCGTCGAGTAAACGATCAAATTCGTCGTCCGGTAAATCATTGTCGTTTTCGGCTTGCAATTCACTATTGGATAATGAATCCAATACAGATTCGGTTTCGTCGATATTATCTTTGATAGATTGTAGCAGCTCTTCGAGTCGTGCTATTTTTTTGTCCTTTTCGTCCATAGATCGGGTGTTTTCCGGTATGAGTTTGTGGGGCGAAGATAGTTATTTGTCATTAAAGAGGCAAATCGGCAGTTATCGAATGAATTCTATCAGTTTGTATTTTGCATCCCATGTAATTAAAAACGGGATAAATTTTCAAATTTTATCCCGTTTTTAATGTGCGTGCTTGGCTATGAAAATTTTTAGAAAATTTCTGTAACAATACGAATGTCGCTTCGGTCGGTAAATTGTAAAGTGAACCAGATCTTCCCGGCATCGTTTACTTTTTCTATGGAAACCGTGCAAGCCTCGTATTGTATGGGTGTATTGTCATTGTCACGGGTAGCCATGATTCCGTTGTTCAAAATCCCTTTTTGGGAAAAATCGCCTTGTGCAGAAAATCGTAAAAGTTTCCCTGTTTCGACATAAGTAAATCCATAGGAGCGTACCGATTTGTCGGTCGGAGAGCCAGTTATATCCATGCCGGGCTCGCAGCTCACTTGGAGTCCTGCCGTTTCTTCCGTTTTGACGGTCGAGCCGGATATCCATGATTCTATTCGGGGCGTGGAGTCGATAGTAAAACCCATTTGATAAGAGTTTGCCGAAATGGTAAACGAGTAGTTGTGGCTTTCTCCTGAGTCGAGGATAACGGTTAGAGTCACTTTCCCTTCTTTAATAGCTGTCACTGTGAGTATTTTTCCCGACAATTCATAAGAAATTGCGGAGTTATTGGTCGTTATGGTATAACTTGTCGAGTTGGGTAGCTTGATAGATACCGACTCGTTTACCCGTAAAATAAAGTCGGTTGGTTGACTCTCGTTCTTATCGTCTTTACAGGCCGAAAAGAAAAGGAGGGCTGTTGCGATTGTTAGGATATAACGGATATATTTAGCTGCATTCATGATTGATAGTAATTTTTATTCTATGATTTGTACACGCATTTTCCCTGTTCCGTAAATAGTCGTGAATTGTATTGTGTGAAGCCCTGCGGACAATTCGGAAGGAGTGAGATGTGTAGCCGGTTTTCCGTCCACAGTCCATTGTGTATCCAAGTTCATGTTTAGCATCAGGCGCACTGGTTCGTCGCTTTTCTTGTAGGTCGATTTTATGTCGATGATTCTCAAATAGGAGGCATCGGACAAGAGTACAGTTCCAGAAATGGTTATGTCTACGGGGGCAGATAATTCGTCGCTCGATAATCGGAGTGTCACATTGCGAGTCCCGATCGACCGGGGAGAAAAGGTTATGGCGAGATTGATTCCGGTCGTGTTTAATTCATGAGCCGGCAGATTGGACATTCCCAAAGAAAAATCTCCCGAATCGTTATTCAATAGTTTTGCTGTAATATCTGTTGTCAGATTTTTCCCTTTGATGTATATCTCTTTATCTTTCGATGTTTCGGTTCCGATGTATCCGAATTCAATTTTGTCGTTCGATATGCTGATACTTGGGGCGGAGGTGGATTGTCCCGAAAAACTGAATTCATAATTTGTCGAGTCGCCCCAGATATACTCTACCATATTGGGATAGTCTATGAAAGGATTTCTGTTTCCTTGAAAACTGTATACGGCGTTGTTGCGGTCTATTTCTTTTTGACTGACAGGGTCTTGTCGATGCCATTTCAGTAATAGGGACTGTCCATAGGCATTCAGTGTGGGGTAACTGTTTTGAGCGAACATGGATAGGGCAGAAGACTTCCATGAATAGTCTTGATAGCAGGTCACGAAGTATAAATACATGCGGGCGAAGTCGCCTTTGTATTCGTCTGCGGGCTCGAACAGGTTGGTCGCTCTACCGTTGGCTTGTCCGGTTCCCACTTTGGTAACACCATTGTCGAACAAAGGAGAATCGACCTCTCCCAATGGATAATTGCTTTTAGCCGTGTTGGCAGCGGCATCGGAAGGCGTTAGGTGGTGTAAATCGTAGGAACCGTCGTATTTAAATCGGGTAAGAGGAGTGGCTGTTTCATCGTAAGCATCTCCCCACCAACTTTTGGGTACGCTGTGCTCGATGTTCATGCCTTTCGTTGCTCCTGCTCCGTTCGAAAAGTTATAAGAGTTGTTGGAATACATATCCCATACTTTTTTGTTGGGACGGACATCGCTTTTTTTAAAGACTGTCCATGTACATGCTATTTGGTTGTAATCGCGAGACCCATAGGGAAGCCGGGTATGGTTTTTCAGAAGATTATGTAGCTCTGTTTTTAGTTCAGCGCCGTTTTTCCCTTCCAGAGAGTTGGGATAATAGTCTCGGGGCATATCGGCCAGCAAAGAGAAAATAGAACCGCATATAGCGGTGAAAATCATTACATATCGTTTATTCATGCTGCTTTAATAAAAAGGGGTTCAAAGGTAATCAGAAACAATGGAACAGCCAAGTCTTTTATTTGTTTTAGGTTTTCTTATTGTTTGGCACTCTTTCTTTTCGATATATATTGTCGATATTATCTCTATTTTTGGCTTTTTCCCACATAAATATTGCCGCAAAAGTGATACCTTTGTAGCCTATATGTACATTGGAAAACGATATTTTGATGGAGAAGAATAATACACAAAAGGGAATCGTTCAATTCGCTATGGAGGCGGGAGCCTATATGGGGCTCTATTTCGTGGTGAAATTTATATTTGCTGTGTTGAGTTTGAATTATCCTTTTTGTAATGTCGTTTCTACTATAATGTTGCTATTCGTCCCGTTGGTAGTTTTCTTCATGATGCGTAGGTTCAGTAATCAAAATGAAGGAGGCAGCTACTTCTCTCAATTGTGGATGATGGGTATTTTGCTTTTCTTTTTTGCCTCGCTTATCAGTGGTTTGGCACAGTATATTTATTATGTTTATATCAATCCAGAATATATAAAATCTCAGCTTTCGGCTGCTGTAACTTTGTTGGAATCATTAAATATGACAAGTGACCCTTCATTGTTGGAGGCTGTAAAAACCGGTTTGGAACAGGGGAATATTCCGTCTCCTATGGCAGTCGTTATTCAACAAATGTGGGTGAATGTATTTTTCGGTTCTTTATTGTCGGCAGTAATGGCATGGCTCGTTTCTGTTTGGTTTAAGTCAAGTAAAACAAAGAAATAGGAATATGGATATTTCGGTAATAGTCCCTTTATATAATGAGGCGGAGTCACTTCCTGAATTGACTGCGTGGATCGAGCGGGTAATGGAGGAAAACAAGTTCTCGTATGAAATTTGGTTTATTAACGATGGGAGTACCGATGACTCTTGGCAAGTGATTGAGTCGTTGCGAGAAAAAAATTCTCGTGTTAAGGGGGTGAAATTCCGGCGGAACTATGGCAAATCTCCGGCGCTTTATACCGGATTTCAAAGAGCCGAAGGCGATGTCGTTATTACTATGGATGCCGATTTGCAAGACAGCCCCGATGAAATCCCCGAATTGTATCGTATGATTGCGGTCGAAGGGTATGACCTCGTTTCGGGCTGGAAGAAAAAGCGTTACGATCCGTTATCCAAGACTATACCCACTAAATTATTCAATGCGACAGCTCGTAAAGTGTCTGGCATAAAAAATCTGCACGATTTTAATTGCGGGCTGAAAGCGTATAAAAAAGAGGTGATAAAAAATATAGAGGTTTATGGCGATATGCATCGTTATATTCCTTACTTGGCTAAGAATGCCGGATATAATAAGATTGGGGAGAAGGCTGTCCATCATCAGGCTCGTAAATACGGTAAGACAAAATTCGGATTGGATCGTTTTGTAAACGGGTATCTCGATTTAATTACGCTATGGTTTTTTTCTCGTTTCGGGGTAAAACCTATGCATTTTTTCGGGCTGTTGGGTAGTTTGATGTTCTTTTTAGGACTTATTTCTGTCATTGTTGTGGGGGCGAATAAGTTATATTGTTTATATAATGGTTTACCGTATCGGCTGG